>Ga0114974_10000733_pt1 | contig 27102 bp, 22 predicted proteins | sample S_130206_EF_Meta_FD_87318 | JGI IMG/M metagenome (GOLD analysis project Ga0114974, IMG submission 87318) | Freshwater microbial communities from Lake Simoncouche, Canada to study carbon cycling - S_130206_EF_MetaG | ecosystem: Environmental > Aquatic > Freshwater > Lake | place: Lake... | reverse complement strand
TCATGTACACCTCGGGCACCACCGGCGTTCCCAAGGGCGTCATGCTCAGCCAGTCCAGTCTGGTCGCCAACGCGCTGGCGATCAGCGCCGAGCATGCGCTCGGTCCGCAGGACCGGGTGCTGGCGGTGCTGCCGCTGTACCACATCAACGCCTTCGCCGTGACCATGCTCGCACCGCTGGCGCACGGCGGCAGCCTGCTGATGCCGCCGAAATTCTCTGCCGCACAGTTCTGGGCCCAGGCGGTGGAGGGTGCCTGCACCTGGATCAACCTGGTCCCGACCATGATCTCTTACCTGCTCGAAGGCGCCGCTCCGGAGCGCGCGCAGACCGGCGCCATCCGGTTTTGCCGTTCGGCATCGGCCGCGCTGGCACCCGAGCACCTGCGCGCCTTCGAGAGCCGCTTCGGGATCGGTGTGATTGAGACCATGGGACTGACCGAGACCGCCGCGCCTTCCTTTTCAAATCCGCTCGACGCGGCGCAGCGAAAGCCCGGCGCGGTGGGCCGGGCCTCGGGCTGCGAAGCGCGGGTGATCGACGCCGCGCTGGCGCCGGTTGCCGACGGCGTCACCGGCGAGTTGGCGATTCGCGGTCCCAATGTGATGCTCGGCTACTACAAGAACGACGACGCCACGCGCGCCGCCTTCACGCCCGACGGCTGGCTGCGCACCGGTGACCTTGGGCACCGCGACGCCGACGGATTCTTCTTCGTCACCGGCCGCATCAAGGAGCTGATCATCAAGGGCGGCGAGAACATCGCGCCGCGCGAGATCGACGAGGCGCTGCTGCGCCACCCTGCGGTGCAGGACGCAGCAGCAGTCGGCATACCCGACCGCCATTACGGGCAGGAGATCATGGCCTGCGTCGTTGTGCGCAACGGCCAGCGCGTGGACGAGGCCGCATTGCGGGCATTTTGCGTCGCGCAGCTGGGCCCCTACAAGACGCCCAAGCTGATCCGCTTTGTGGCCGACCTGCCCCGCGGGCCCTCGGGCAAGGTGCAACGGCTCAAGCTGCTCGCATTGCTCGATCCACCCGCCTGAGCTTCAGACGCGCTGGCAGGGCGCGAAGACGCGCCGTGTGCAGCTGGCGCAGACCGCGCGGTCCAGGCGCTGAAACAGCGTGTACATCACGTCGTCGCCGAGCCTGAAAAAGTTCTGGGCGCCGATTTGCTCGAATGCGCCGCAGCGCTGCAGCATCTGCAGCGGCTCGTCCTTCATGTTGAAGATGTACAGCGCGCCGCCCATCGCACGCCTGCGCTGCGCCTCCTGCGCGAGCAGCTGCGCGCCGGCGAGGTCGACGAAGTTGATACCCGATGCGACGAGTAGCAGGTGGCGGTGCATCGGCTCGCGCGCATCGACCTGCTGCAGTGCTTCCTGCAGGTGGTTGACCGCACCGAAAAAAATCGAGCCGTTGATGCGAACGATCTTGAGTTGTGGGCAGTCGGCAAGCCCGGTGGCGGCGCTGAACGCCGGCGGCGACTGGCCCGGCAGGGGCTTGACGTCCTCCAGGCCCGGGCGCGCGGTGCGCGCAAGGTATAGCAGCATCGACAGAACGACACCGATGTAAATGGCGAATTCGAGCTCGAGCGTCAGCGTGGCGACGAAGGTCGACGCCAGCACCAGCGTCTCCTGGCGGCTCACCCGCGCAATCTCGGCGATGTGGTGGAAGTCGATCAGTCCCCAGGCGACGACGAACAGGATGCCGGCCATCGCGGCGGTTGGCAGGTACTTCGCCAACGGCGCAAGGAACAGCATGATCAGCAAGAGAAACAGCGCTGAGAAAGCGGCCGCCAGCGGCGTGCGTGCTCCCGCCGCATGGTTCAGCCCACTGCGGTTGAAGGAGCCGCTCGACGCATAACCTGAAAAGAAGGCGCCGGCGATATTCGACAGCCCCTGGCCGATGAACTCCTGGTTGCCGTCGATGCGTTGCCCGGTATGCAAGGCGATCGCGCGGGCAATCGAGACCGCTTCGGTCAGGGCCAGCAGCGCCACTGCGGCGGCGACAGGCGCGAGCTGGCGCAGCGTTGCCAGCGAAAAATCGGGGTTTGACAGGGGCGGCAGGCCAACGGCCAGCGCGCCGATGCTGGCGATCCCGGTGTGCGCCATGCCGAACTGTTCGTTGAGCGCCAGTGCCGCCAGGCTGCCGGCGAGCATTCCGGCGATCATGTGCGGCAGCCGTGGCAGCCAGCGCTTGCAGGCGATGCTCGCGGCCACGGTGATCAGTGCGACGGCGCTCACATAAGGGTTGATATCGCCCGCCTGCTGCACCAGCCCGAGCAGCACCTGCCAGGCGGAGGCGCCGCGCGCGATCGCGATGCCGAAGAAATTTTTCACCTGGCTGGTGGCGATCAGTACCGCCGCGCCGGCGGTAAAGCCGAGCACCACGGTGTGCGACACGAAGTTGACCAGGGTTCCGAGCCGCAGCAATCCCAGCAGCAGCTGGAAGACGCCAACCAGCAGCGTCAGCGTCAGCACCAGTTGCACATAGTGCGGGGTGCCGGCCACCGCCAACGGGCTCATGGTCGCGAAAACCACGATGGAGATCGCCGTCGTCGGGCCCGATACCAGTTGCCAGGACGAGCCCCACAGCGCGGCGACGATCGCCGGCAGCATCGCCGCATACAGACCGTACTCGGGCGGCATGCCGGCGATGGTGGCGAAGGCCACGCCTTGCGGCACCAGGATGAGCCCGCCGGTCAGGCCCGCGAGCAGGTCGGCGCGCAGCGTTGCGCGTGTGACGCGTGGCCACCAAAGCAGAAAGGGCAGCAGCCGCCGCAGCACCGGGTTCATCCGTGTCTCAGTCCAGGGTGCCCGAGCGTACCCATTGCGCCTGGGCTTCGGTTTCGATGGTGCCGGGCCGCGCTGCTCGCACCGTCGCGATCGCCGCGTCGGCCGGCACACCCTGCAGTACCAGCAGCTTGGCCACCAGCATGCCGGTGCGGCCCAGGCCGGCTGCGCAGTGCACCAGCACGCGTTCGCGGCGCTGCAGCGCGGCCAGCAGTACCGGGCCGTGGCGCCGCCATGCCAGGCGGGTCGAGGGACCCGGCGTGCGCATGTCGGTGACCGGCAAATGCAGCCATTGCAGCGCGCTGCGCCCGATGGCCGCAGAAAACTCGGCAACGCCCAGGCGCGCAAACTCGTCGGCTTCGATCAGGCTGAGCACCAGGGTGGCGCCCCAAGCCTCGATCGCCGCCAAGTCCTGCCCTAGATCGCGCTGCCACAACCGTCCCGCCGCGTCGGCGCCGCGACGGCCCGGACAGTGGCTCATTCCCAGCCAGGCGCCGCCGGGCGTTGGCACGGTGTCGATGGCCAGCGGCCCGGACGCAGCGTGTGCTTGGGATTGCATGGGCGCCTCAGGCGCGTCCTCGAAGCACCGGCTGTGTCACTTCTTCGGCTCGCTCTTGTTTTCGTAGCGCTTGCGCCATTCGGCCACGACGCGCGACTGGTCTTTGGCGACCCAGTCAAAGTCGACCTTGATCATCTTCTCGGCGATGTTGCCTGGGATGTTCTCCATCTTCGGGACCTTCACCGGCACCGCGGTGACCTCGGAATTGCGTCCATAGGCCTCCATCGCTTCGGTGCTGATCGACCAGTCGAGCAGCAGCTTGGCGTCGTCCATGTTCTTGCTGCCTTTGAGGATTCCCGCCGCCTGCATGTCCCAGCCGGTGCCTTCGTCGGCGATGATCACGTCGATCGGCGCGCCGGCGCTCTTGACCTTCGCGCCGCGCACGGGCAGCGACAGGCCGACCACCACTTCGCCGGCGCCCGCCTGCTCGCAGGGCTTGTCGCCCGAATGGCTGTAACTGGCGATGTTGTCGTGCAGTTTGTCCATGTAGGCCCAGGCTTTTTCCTCGCCCCACATCTGGATCCAGGCGTTCACCATCAGCAGGCCGGTACCCGACGAGGCCGGGTTGGGCATCATCACCTTGCCCTTGTAGGCAGGCTGCGTCAGGTCGGCCCACTTCAGCGGCTTGGGTACGCCGGATTTCTTGGCCTCGATGGTGTTGAAGCAGATCGCGCTGGCCCAGCCGTACAGCCCAACCCACTGCGGCGGGCTGCGCTTTTCCAGATAGATCGGGCTCAGGCGTTCCAGCCCCTTGGGTGCGTAGGGCGTCAGCATGCCGGCCTGGCCCAGCGCGACCATGTTGGCCGCGGTGTGTCCGAACACCACGTCGGCACGCGGATTGTCCTTTTCGGCCATCAGTTTGGCCTGCAGGATGCCGGTCGAGTCGCGTACCCAGTTCACCTTGATCGACGGGTGCGACTTGGCGAACTGGTCGGCATAGATCTTCAGCACATCGGCGCCGGCGCTCGAGTAGGCGGTGAGCTGTCCGGCCTGCGCGCCAGCGGCCGCGAGCGCGAGCCAGAGTGCCGCTAGCTTGTAAGAGAAAGGGCCGCCGGGGCGGTGGGTGGTCTGGTTCATAGTATCTCCGTGGCTGTCAGAAAAAAAACCGCGCGGCGCATTCATCCGCCGCCCCGCCATGCCTGCACCCGGCGCAACGCGAAGCGCGAGACGCCCAGGTGCAGCAAGCGCACCGCCAGGCTGGCGTAGACCATCAGCGTGGCCATCGCCGCGGCGGAAGCGGTGCTACCGGCCTCGTCGAGATGGATCGCGGCGACCGAAGCCAGCTTGGTATCGGCACTGTACAGAAAAATGACCGCCGACAGCGTCGTCATCGCGTTGAGGAAGAGATAGATCCAGATATCGAGGATCGCCGGCATGCAGACGGGTATCGTCACCCGGCGCAGCAAGGCCAGCATCGGCACCTTCAGCGAGGCGCCCACCGCCTCGAACTCCCGGTCGACCTGCTTGAGCGCGGTGACGGCCGTCAGGTGCGGCACGGTGTAGAGGTGCGCCAGCGTGTTGATCACCAGTATCGACATGCTGCCGTAGAGCAGTCCCAGCGGGTTGCCGGGTTGGTTGATGAACAGCAGCGTACCCAGGCCCAGCACCAGTCCCGGAACGGCCATCGGCAGCAGCGCAGCGGCGTGCAAAAAGCCGCGACCGAGGCTGTCGGCGCGCGGCTTCTCGACCACATAGGCGCCCAGGAATACCAGCGGCGTTCCGACGCTCGCGACCCAAAAGGCCAGCGTCAGCGAGTTGCCGAAGTTGTCCCAGCCCACCCCCTGCACATTGAACACATAGTGCCCGAAGCCCAGACTCAGGTTGTAGGGCCAGAACTTCACCAACGCCGCGAACTGCGCCATCCCCAGGATCGCCAGGATGAACAGCGTGACCAGCAGGCAGTAGCCGAACAGCGCGCCGTCGATCAGCGGCCGCGCCGCCGGCACCAGCGGTACCGCGCGAGAACCCAGTGCGGCGGCTTGCTTGCGCGCGACAAAGCGCTCCAACAAGAAGGCCAGCAACGCGGGCAGCAGCAGCACAACCGACACCACGGCGCCCATCGAGAAATTCTGCTGACCCACCACTTCCTTGTAGATGTCGGTGGCCAGCACGCTGTAGCTGCCGCCGATCACCTTGGCAGCGCCGAAGTCGGTGAACACGTTGACGAACACCACGATCGCGGCGCCGATCAGTCCGTAGCGCACCGAAGGCAGGGTGATGCGCCAGAAGGTCCGCGCCGCGCTGGTGCGCAGCGCAGTGGCGGCCTCGTAGACGCGCGCGTCCGCCAATGCCAGCGCCGTCATCAGAATGATTACCGCGTGCGGAAAAGTCCACAGCACGCACGACAGGATGATGCCGATCGGCCCGTAGACCGACTCGCCCATCAGCACGCTCTTGAGCAGCCCCTGGTTGCCGAACCAGTAGACCAGGCCGATCGCCTTGAGCAGCGAGGGGCTGAGCAGCGGCACCATCGCCATCACCCGGAAAAACCCGCGCCAGCGCATGCGGGTGCGGGTCAGCGCGTAGGCGTAGGCGAAGGCCAGCGTGACGACGATGGCCGTCGTGGCGCCCGATACGAACAGGCTGTTGCGCATCGACTGCCACGGTGCGCCGGTGCCAAAATAACGGCGGTAGTTGGCCAGTCCGACGAAGGCGCCATCGGCGTCCTGCAGGCTGCGGGTGAGGATCATCGCTACCGGCAGTAGCAGCGCGATCAGCATGAACAGGCCGCAGGCGATCAGCAGCAGCCGCATCAGGCCATCATCGCGGTCGCGCAGCATGGCGCCGGAGCTTCCGGCCACCGAGCTCACCCGCCGGCCTGCGCGAACAGCCGCAGCGCCGCTGCGGAAATCTGCAGCGCCATCGCCTGCCCCGGCTCCAGCGCCTGCCCGTCGAGCACATTGCGCCGAATGTCGACGCGCACCGGCGCAGGGCCCAGCGCCGGTACTGCACAGTGCAGTCGCACGAAGGGGCCCAGCGGCTCTACCGCGCTCAGCGTCGCGGCAAGGCCCGGGCTGGCCGCGTCGGCGATCTGCAGCGTGGCGTCTTCGGGTCGGAAGCCGCACAGCACCGCGCTGCCGATTCGGTGGCCGCTGGTGTCGCACGGCAGCACGACGCCAGCGCAGCGCAGCGACGCCGGGCTCTCGACCACAGCGTCCATGAAGTTCATCACGCCGATGAAGTCGGCTACGAAGGCGCTGGCAGGCTGTGCATAGATTTCGCCCGGCGCGCCCAACTGCTCGACGCGCCCCTCGTGCATCACGACGATGCGGTCGGCCATCGCCTGCGCCTCTTCCTGATCGTGCGTCACCATGATGGTCGTCAGGCCCAGGCGCCGCTGCAGTGCGCGGATTTCGCCGCGCAGGCGCACGCGCACTTTGGCGTCGAGCGCCGACAGCGGCTCGTCGAGCAGCAGCAGACCGGGCGAAGTCGCCAGCGCCCGCGCCAGCGCGACGCGCTGCTGCTGACCCCCGGAAAGCTGGGCCGGAAACTTGTCGCCGTGACCGTCCAAGCCGACCAGTTCCATCAACTCGGTCACCCGCGCGTCGATGCCTGTGGGCTGCGGGCGCTGGTTCTGCATGCCGAAGGCGATGTTCTGCGCGCCGCTCATGTTCGGGAACAGCGCGTAGGACTGGAAGACGATGCCGAAGTCGCGTCCCGATGGCGGTAGCCGGCTGATGTCGCGACCGTCTTGCACGATGCTGCCCGCGCTCTGGAACGCAAGCCCTGCAATGCAACGCAGCAGCGTTGTCTTGCCGCATCCGGAGGGACCCAGCAGGCAGACGAACTCGCCGCGCTGCATGCTGAAGGACACCTGGTCCAGCGCCCGGAAGGCGCCGAAGTGCTTGGACAGCGATGTGATGCGAAGGTAAGGTGGTTCCGGTGTCGGTGCCATGGCGGGTCGGGTGGGTGGGACGGCAGCGGGCCTCAGACCCTTGGGCTGCGGATGCGCAGGCTGTCGGCGAGCACGCACAGTATCTCAAACGCCATGGTCGCTGCGACCATGGCGGTGTTGCCGCTGGGGTCAAAGGGCGGAGACACCTCGACCACGTCGCCGCCGACCAGGTGCAGGCCGCGCAGCGCGCGCACCATCTGCTGCGCCTCCAGCGTGGTCAGTCCACCGATCTCGGGCGTTCCGGTACCCGGCGCGTAGACCGGGTCCAGCGCGTCGACGTCGAAGCTCACATAGGTCTGGCCGTCCCCAACCACCCGGCGCGCTTCGGCCATCACGGCGTCAATGCCCATGCGGTGAAACTCGTCGATGTCGATGACGCGGATGCCCTGCTGCTGGCCCCAGGTGTCCTCGGCGTCGTTGTACAGGGCGCCGCGGATGCCGATCTGTACCGTGCGCTTGGGGTCGAGCAGGCCCTCTTCCACCGCGCGGCGAAACGGCGTTCCGTGGGTGTACTTGAAGCCGCCGAAATAACCGTCCCAGGTGTCGGTGTGGGCGTCAAAATGCACCATGCCAATCGGCCCGTTTTTAGCCAACGCGCGCATGATCGGCAGCGTCACCAGATGGTCGCCCCCGATGGACAGCGGGGCGATGTTGGCGTCGCAGACCCGGTGAAAAAAAGCTTCTATGCGGCCCATCGAATCCATCAGGTCGGCTGGATTCACCGGCGTGTCGCCGAGGTCAGCGCAGTTGCAAAGGGCAAAGGGGTTGATGCCGCTGGCGCGGTTCACATTGCGGATCATGGTCGACAGGTCGCGCACCTGGCGCGGGCCGTGGCGCGCGCCAGGGCGGTTGGTCGTCCCGCCGTCCCAAGGCACGCCAACCAGGCCGATCTCGACCTCGCCGATGTCGGCGTCGTCGAGCCCCATGAGCGGCAGGCGCATCAGCGTCGCGATGCCAGCGAAGCGCGGCATCACCGAGCCGGTGACCGGCGCGAACTTGTTCTTAGCCATCTACATACGTCCTTTCCAGGGAACCAGTTTGTGCTCGAACCAGCGCATCAGCAGGTCGAACATATACGCCACCACACCGATCACGATGATGCCCATGACGACGATGTCGGTGCGCAGAAAGTTCGAGGCGTTCAGGACCATCTGGCCCAGGCCGACGTTGGCGGCGACCATCTCGGCGGCCACCAGCGTGCTCCAGCCAAAGCCGATCGACACCCGCATGCCCACCAGTATCTCGGGCAGCGCCGCCGGCAGCACCACATGGAGAATCACCTGCGAGTAGCTCGCGCCCATCGAGTAGGCCGCGTTCATCTGCTCTTGCGACGCGCTGCGCATACCCGAGCGCGCTGCCATCGCCAGCGGCGCGAAGCAGCTCAGAAAGATCAGCAGCACCTTGGGCAGTTCGTCGATGCCGAACCAGATGATGATCAGTGGCAAGTACGACAGCGGGGGCAGCGGCCTGTAGAGCTCAATCGGCGGGTCGAATATGCCGCGCCACACGCGCGACATGCCCATCGCGATGCCGATCGGGATGGCGAGCACGCAGGCCAGCAAAAAGGCCGCGAAGACGCGGAACAGACTCATGGTGAAGTGCTCCCACAGCGGCTTGTCGTTGGCAGCACCGGTCAGGTACTCGTAGAACTGCTGGTAGGTAGCCTGCGGCGAGGGCAGAAACAGCGGCTTGATCCACCCCATGTTGGTGACGATGAACCACAGCGTCACGATGGCCAGCACGGTGACCAGGCTGATGGTGGCGCTGGAGCCTTCTCCTGGCACTTTGAAGGCGCTGGTTTTGAGCGCTGGTTTGGCGGTTTCAGACATGGGCTTCCTCCCGCTGGTGGATGATGGACAGCACCTCTTCGCGCATGCGGATGAATTCGGGCTCCGACTTGACCTTGCGCGCGTCGCCGTGCGACAGAAACTCGCGCGAGAAGGGTACGTTGTCGTAGGCGTGGGTGATGCGCCCCGGACTCGGGCTCATGACGATCAACCGGGTCGCAAGAAACAGCGCCTCCTCGACCGAGTGGGTGATGAAGAAGACCATCTTGTTCGCCTTGGCCCAGGCGCGCAGCAGGATTTCCTGGACCGTCTCGCGGGTGAATGCGTCGAGCGCGCCCATCGGCTCGTCCATCAGCAGCAGCGCCGGGTCGCTGGCCAGCGCGCGCGCGATGCCGACGCGCTGCTGCATGCCGCCCGACAACTCGTAGACCGCGCGCTCGGCGTAATCCTGCAGGCCGACCAGGCCGAGTTTTTCGTCGGCGATGCGCGCGCGCGTTTGGCTCGCCACGCCGCGCATGCGCATTCCCAGCGCCACGTTGTCGCGCACCGATAGCCAGGGCATTAGCGCGTGCTTTTGAAACACCACGCCGCGGTCCGCGCCGGGGCCGGTGACGGCGTTGCCGTCGAGCAGGATCTCGCCGGTCGAGGGCGGCAGGAAACCCGCGATGCAGTTGAGCAGCGTGGTTTTGCCGCAGCCCGAGGCCCCGAGCGCCACGACAAAGTCACCGTCGTGCATCGTCAGGTTGACCGGCGCGAGCGCCTGCAGGGTGCCACCTTTGATGGCGTAGTTGACCGTTAGGTCCTTGACTTCGAGTATCGGCATAGGCTCCTGCTAGGGCGTTGGGTGAAATTGAAAAAGGGGCAACTCGCCAGGAGATTGCCCCTTCAGGAGGTCCGGCCGGCGGACTATTTCTTCATTGCTTCGCGCAGATAGCTCATGTCGATGAAGGCGTTGTAGTCGGGCTTGACCTCCTGCACCCGGCCCTGCTCCTTGAGGAAGGCAGAGGTGTTGGCCAGCGTCTTGGCGGCACCGCCACCGAGCCATGCAGCCGAAGCCTGCGACGCGAAGTCCGGAAACACGAACTGCGCCATTCCTTCGGGAACGTCCTTCTCGTCGGCCTTGGTGATCTTCGCCACCGCCTTGACCTGCGGCGAACCGACGGTCCATTTGGCGGCGTTGCCGCGGTAGTCGGCGTCGGCCTTGGCGATCACCTTGACCAACGCGACCAGAAAGTCCTTGTGCTCGGCGGCCCACTTGGCGTTGACGACCAGCCCGTCGAAGGTCGGAAAGCCCTGCTTGCCGACGTCGCCAGAGGTCGCGACCGCTTTGCCGTTGCGCTTGATCTTGGACATGACCGGGTCCCAGATGAAGGCGGCGTCGATGTCCCCGCGCTCCCAGGCAGCGGCAATTTCAGGCGGGCGCATGTTCATCACGTTGACCGTCTTGGCATCCACGCCGGCGAGCTTCATGCCGACCATCAGCGAGTAATGCGCGGTCGACACGAAGGGCGTCGCCACCTTCTTGCCGACCAGGTCTTTCCAGCCGTTGACGCCGGAGCCGTTGCGCGCGACCAGCACGTCGGAGGCTGCGATGTCGTCCAGAATCCAGATCAGCTTGACGTCCTGTCCGCCGCTGGTGGCCGCCGCCAGCGGACTCGACCCGACTTCGCCAATGTGCACGTCGCCCGACGCCATCGCCTTGATGACGTCGCCGCCACCGCCGAACATGCGCCAGTTGATCTTGTAACCGGTTGCCTTTTCCAACTCACCCGAGTCCATTGCAGTCCGGTACGGCAGCAGCATGTCCTGGTGGGCAAAAGTGACTTCTTTCTTTGCTTGCGCAAGGGCGCCCGCGCTTGCAAAGAGGGCGAGGCTTGCGGCGCACAGCAACTGGCGTTTGTTCATCTTCATGCTCTTCTCCTGGGGTTGGTGGGGTGAAACAGGACGGTGCCTGTCCAAGCGTCTGGCGCTGCTATTGTGAATCAGCCGGCCTGGTCGGGTAAGCGCCAGCGGCTGCCATGCGGTGGGGCCAGCACATCGGGAATTACCCTTGCCCCGCCGCCAGCGCGTCGCAAGGCCGGCCCCTTTGGCGCTTTTCGCCGCGGGCCTGCGCCAGCTGTTCGACCGCGAGCGCCAGCGCCCGGATCCCGGCTGCGATCTGCGCCGCCGGGATCGACGACAGCCGCAGCCGGAAGAAGGGGCAGGGGTAGGGCGGCTTGCCGAAGAAAACGTCGCCGGCTTCGATCAGCACGCCGTGGCCGCGCGCCATCAGCGCCAGTTCGGCAGCGTCGACCCAGGCTGGCGCGTTGACCCAGATCGAGGCGCCGCCCAGCGGCATCTCGAAGCCAAACTCCGGCAGGTGCGCACGCAGCGCCTGTGCCGCCAGCGCCAGGCGCTCCTGCATCGCCTGGTTGACGCGCCGGGTGTGCGACTCATGGTGGCCCAGCGACAGGAACAGCGCGTAGGCGTGCTGGAGGAAAGCGCTGGGGTGGCGCACCATGGCGTGTCGGATGACGCGCAGCTCCTGCACCAGGGCGCGCGGCGCGACGATATAGCCCAGCCGAAGCACCGGCGACAGGCTCTTGGAGACCGAGCCAACATAGACCACGCGTCCGCCACGGTCCAGGCTTTTGAGCGCCGGCATCGGCTGGCCCTCGTACAGGTTCTCGGCCTCGTAGTCGTCTTCGATGATCACGAAGTCCTGCAACTCGGCCTTGCGCAGCAGCCGCTGGCGGCGCTCCAGGCTTAGGGTCGCGGTGGTCGGACTTTGGTGCGAGGGCGTGACGAACATGTAGTCGAGCGCGGGCAGCGCGTCGACCACCAGGCCCATCGGGTCGACCGCGACTTCGACCCACTGCGGTTCGCGCAGCGAAAAGCTGTTGCGCGCGTGGGGGTGGCCGGGTTCTTCGAGCCCGACGCGGGTTCGCCGTTCAAACAGCGCCTCGCCCAGCAGATAGTAGGCGTGCTGCGTCCCGACGGTCAGGATGATTTCCTCGGCCAGCGCGAAGACGCCGCGCTTGGGCAGCAGCCGGGTGCGGATCTGCTCGATGAGCTCCGGTACATCGTCGGTCTCCAGGTCGGGGGTCCAGTGCGCTAACTGCGAGCGCGCCAGACTGCGCACGCAGCACTCGCGGAAATCTTCGGACGGGAACAACTGCGGGTCGTAGGTTCCGTAAATGAAGGGGAACGGGTAGGTACTCCACTGCTCGGGCTTGGACAAGGTGGGCCGGTTGGCCAGCGAGCGCAATACCCGCTGCCCCCAGTCTGGCGGCTGGCGGCCTGACACGCCCAGCGGCTCGGCCTGCGTGGCGGTACGCGGTCGCGCGTTGGGGGCGACAAATACGCCGCTGCGCGCGCGCGACTGCAGGAAGCCTTCGTCGACCAGTTGCAGGTACGCCGAGGTCACGGTATTGCGGCTGAGCTGCAGCAGACCGGCGAGCTCGCGCGACGACGGCAAAGCCGCGCCCGCGCCCAATCGACCCTCCAAGATGGCCTGCACCACGGCCAGTCGCAATCGGCCCTGCAGCGGCAGTGCCGATTGTTCAGGCAGCTTGAACAGCTGATCCCATTGAATGGTGCGCGGATGGGCCATGGATCACAGCAAGTTTAGCCCCGGCGCTGTCTGGCTTTGCCGAATCCCGGAATCTGGCCCTAGCGCCGAAGCGCCACCTTGTCTACCCTTGGCGGCATTCAACCATCCGGAGTCGCCATGTCGCATGTTATCGAGCCCGTCACCCCCGCCACCCTGGAGGCGTTCAGCGCGGCGTGGAACCGCCACGACGTCGACGGCCTGATGGCATTCATGGCCGACGACTGCGTGTTTCATGCCGCTGGCGGCCCAGACGCCTGCGGCGCCCGCCACGTGGGCCGCGAGGCGGTGCGCCTGGCCTTCGCCGCTGCCTGGGCTGCGCTGCCCGACGCGCAGTGGACCAAGGGGCAACATTTCGTCCAGGGCGACTTCGGCGTGTCGCAGTGGACCTTCACCGGCACTGCGGCGGACGGTACGCGCGTCGAGGCCGATGGCGTCGACCTGTTCACTTTCAAGAACGGCAAGATCGTCGTCAAAAATGCGTTTCGCAAAGCCCGGCCAAACCTGCCGGCGCTGAAGTAGGGCGCGTATCGCGATGGGATCCTCGATGCATTTCACCGGCGCCGTCGCGGACGACCGACGCTACGACCCCTGCTACGACCCGCTGGTCGACGCCAACCCGGGAGCAGGACGCGCCTACGCGCCGACCTACTGGGTCGCCAGCGCCGGCACGCCACCCCCCGACGACGGCCCGGTGCAGTCCGACCTGGACGCCGACGTGGTGGTGATCGGCTCGGGCTCCACCGGAATGGCGACCGCGCTGTATCTGGCGCAGGAGCATGGCATCCGCGCCTTGGTGCTTGAGGCCAACCAGAGCGCATGGGGCTGCTCCAGCCGCAGTGGCGGCCAGGGCCAAAACGCAAGCGGGCGCCTGACGCGGTCGCAGTGGATAGCGCGCTGGGGCCTGGACGTCGCGAAGAAGCTCGACCTCGAGATACGCGCCGGTTTCGAGAACTTCCGCCAGCTCAGCACCGAGATCGACTGCGACGCCAATGACGGCGGCCACCTGTACCTGGCGCACCGGCCCGAGAAGATGGACTACCTGCGCAATGAAACCCGGGTGCGCCGCGAGGTATTCGGCTACGACACCCGGCTGCTGAGCGCAGAAGAAGTGCGGCGCGATTATTGCGACGAGCGCGACACGGTCGGCGCCATGCGCGAGGCCGAGGGCGTGGGCATCCATCCGCTGAAGTTCACTTTTGGCCTGATGCAAAAAGCGCGCGCGCTCGGGGTCAAGGTCCATACAGCGAGTCCGGTGCAGGGCTGGGAGACCATCGCCGGCGTGCACCACCTGCGCACGCCCGGTGGTACCGTTCGCGCCCGGCGTGTTGCGGTGTGCACCGGCGGCTACACCGGCCAGAAGCTCAACCCGATGCTGCGCAACAAGATACTGCCGATCCTGTCGAACTCGGTGGTTACCCGCCCGCTGACCGAGGCCGAGCTCCAGGCGACCAATTTCCGCTCGCGCACTTTCCTGACCGATACCCGCACGCTGCGCTTTTACTACCGACTGCTCAAGGACAACCGGTTGCAGCTCGGCAGCCGCAGCGCGATCACCGGCGCGGACGCGCAGGACCCGGTTCACCTGAAGCTGCTGACCGACGCCATCGCGCGCAAGTTTCCACCGCTGGCGGGCATCCAGATCGACTATTCCTGGTGGGGCTGGGTCGACGTAAGCCATGACATGATGCCTCGCATCACCCGGCCCGACCCTGGCCAAAGCGTCTGGTACGCGGTCGGCTACGGCGGCAACGGCGTGTCGTTCTCGACCTGGGCCGGCAAGCGGCTCGCCGAGCGTGTCGCCGGGAAGGACACCGGACGCGAGGTCTTCCAGCTGCCGATCTACCATACGCCGCTGCAGTACCCCAACCTCTTCGGGCTGGTGCGTTCGCAGGCTTTTGCGCCCTTTCGCCGCTTCGGCCAGTACTTCCTCTACAAGTGGTACTGGATGCGCGACGAGAAGTTCTAGCGCGGGCGATTCGCCTGTTGGTCGGGGGTGACGCTGCGCGCTAAATCGGGCTAGGATGCGCGCCATGCAGGACTCGACCCGGCAGCACGCAGAGGTCAGGGATGAGGAACTCACCGAGCTCCTGAAGACGGCCCAGCCGCGACGGCAGCGTCGACCGTTCGCAGGCCAGCCCAAGACCTTGGAGCGGCCCTGCGCGGCAGGGTTCTGGCTTTATCGATAGCAGGCAACTGGCATTGTGCGCATCGCCTTGCCGTGTTTAACATCGGGGCCATGCCGATCGAATACCTCAAGCGGGCGCAGCCACCCGCGCCAGCCCAAGACACCGACACGGTCGCGACCGTGCGCAGCATGCTCGACGCGATTCTGGCCGGCGGCGCGCCTGTGGCGCAGGCCTACGCCGCCGAACTCGATGGCTGGAACGGCCCGGTGGTGGTCGCACCGGACGCCTTCACCAAGGCCGAGGCCGCTCTGAGCACCGGCGTCAAGGACGACATCCGCTTCGCCCGTGACCGGGTGCAGGACTTCGCGCGGCGCCAGCGCGATTCGATGCAGGAATTCTCGACCGAACTGATACCGGGCCTGACGGTGGGCCAGCGCCTGATCCCCTGCCAGACGGCGGGTTGCTACGTGCCGGGCGGCCGTTATGCCCACGCTGCCAGCGCCATCATGAGCGTGGGTACCGCATCGGTGGCCGGCGTGCGCCACATCGTCGCCACCACGCCCGCACACCGGGACGCCGGCATCCATCCCGCGATCTTGTATGCGATGCAGATCTGTGGCGTTGGCACGGTACTGGCGCTCGGCGGCGTGCAGGGTGTTGCCGCGCTGGCCTACGGGCTTTTTTCGGGCAAGCCGGCCGACATCATCGTCGGCCCCGGCAACCGCTTTGTGGCCGAGGCCAAGCGCATGCTGTTTGGGCGCGTTGGCATTGATGTGATCGCCGGACCTACCGAGTCGGCGGTTATCGCCGACGACAGCGCCGACCCGGCGATGGTCACCGCCGACCTGATCGGCCAGGCCGAGCATGGGCCGGATTCGCCGGTCTGGCTGATCACCCGTTCCCGCGCTCTGGGCGAACAGGTGATGGCGCTGGCGCCCGCGGCCATCGCCGCGCTGCCGCCGCTGTCGCGCCAGGCGGCCGAGGCGGCTTGGCGCGACCATGCCGAGGTGGTGCTGGTCGACACCCGGGAGGAAGCGGTGCAAGTGAGCGACAACTACGCCTGTGAGCATGTGCAGGTGATGGCGCGCGACCTCGACTGGTGGCTGGCCAATCTGAGCAACTACGGCTCGCTGTTTTTGGGCGAAGAGACCACCGTGGCCTACGGCGACAAGTGCAGTGGCCCCAACCACATCCTGCCGACCCGCGGCGCAGCGCGTTACTCGGGCGGACTGTCGGTAGGCAAGTTCATCAAGACCGTCACCTGGCAGCGGCTGGACCGAGATGCCTCGCGCGCCGTCGGCCAGGTGGCAGCGCGCATTTCCCGGCTTGAGGGCATGGAGGGCCACGCCCGCACCGGCGACATGCGCCTGAAAAAATACTTCCCCGACGCCGCCTTCGACCTGGGGTTGCTTGGCGGTCATGGGGGCTGAAGCGATGCAAGCGCCCGTCGCAGCCGTGCAGATCGACCTGAGTCAGCAGGAGCCGATCCCGGCGGACGGGGTGGCCGCCGCGCTGGCGCTGATGCACAGCGGAAAATTGCACCGCTACGGGGAGACCGACGGCAAGCCCAGCCCGGTGGCGGCACTGGAAGCGGCTTTTGCCGCCGAACTCGGCCTGCCGTATTGCGTGGCGTTGAACTCCTGCGGCTCCAGCATGTTCGTCGCCCTCAAGAGCGCCGGCGTGGCGCCGGGAGACGCCGTGCTGTCCAACGCCTTCACACTGGCGCCGGTGCCCGGCGCGCTGGCCCACGCCGGTGCCCGGCCGGTGCTGGTGGACGTCGCAGACGACTACACCATCGACTTCGGCGACTTGGAGCGCAAGGCGCGCGCCAGCGGCGCCAAGACGCTGCTGTTGTCGCACATGCGCGGCCATATCTGCGACATGGAGCGCCTGAGCGCGCTGTGCGCCGGGCTGGAGATCCAGCTGATCGAAGACTGCGCCCACACCATGGGCGCGGGATGGGGCGGCCGTGCCACCGGCACCTGGGGTTTAGCCGGCTGCTTCAGCTTGCAAAGCTACAAGCACGCCAACAGCGGCGAAGGCGGCCTGCTGGTCACTGCCGACGCCGACCTGGCGGCGCGCGCCATTCTGTACTCCGGCAGTTATATGTTTTACGCCACGCACGGTGCCCGGCCGGACGAGGCGGTGTTCGAGCGCTGGAAATACAGCACGCCCAATTTCAGTCTGCGCATGGGCAACCTGCCGGCCTCGCTGGCGCTGGCCCAGCTGGGACCGGTGCTGGTCGACCGCTGCCGACGCTGGAACCAGCGCTACCACTGGCTGACGGCGGCGCTCGCTGGCGCGCCCGGCCTGCTCGTTCCGACGCGCCCGGCGCGGGAGCAGTATGTGGCCAGCTCGCTGCAGTTTTCGCTGCCCGGGCTTGGCCGCGCCGATATCCAGCGCTTTCTGGCGCATTGCGCCGCCCGGGGCATTCACATCAAATGGTTTGGCGCCGACGAACCCAAGGGCTTCACCAGCGTCTGGCAGCATTGGCGCTTTTTTGGCGAAGCGCAGGTGCTGCCCAACGCAGAGCGCGTCATGGCGGGCCTGTGCGACATGCGCCTGCCGCTGACCCTTAGCGAGGCCGACTGCCTGGCGATTGCGGCGGTGGTGCGTGACAGCCTGGCGCGGTTGGAGGGTGCCGGTGCGTGAACGCACGGGTGGCGATGAAAGGGTATTCACGAAGCGCTGGCCAGCATGGTTGGCTCTATGATGAATTCAAGGCGTTGCAGGGTGCGTATCGGGCCTGCGCGATAGCAGGGGGTTTCGGTGGGTGGTGGTTCAGGGTTATTTTTAAAGGAGAAATCAATGAATGTGCATAAACGTCAGTTGCTGGGATTTGCGATGGCGGCCTTGGTGGCCAGCGGCAGCGTCTTCGCCCAGGCAAAAAAGGAAGTCACGATTGCGCACCAGGACATGCTGGTGCCGTTTCAGGCGCTGATGGACTCGGGGGCGCTGGAAAAGGCCACCGGCTACAAGATTAACTGGCGCCTTTTTGGCGGCGGTGGCGACGTCATCAAGGCCATGGCCTCCGGCGACGTGCAACTTGGCCAGGTCGGATCGAGTCCGCTGACTGCAGCGGCCAGCCAGGGGCAGGACATCAAGCTGTTCTGGATCCTGGACGACATTGCCGACGCTGAAGCCCTGATCGCGCGCAGCGGTTCGGGCGTGGGCAGCGTGAAGGACCTCAAAGGCAAAAAGGTCGCGACGCCTTTCGTCTCCACCGCCCATTACCAGCTGATGGCGATCATGAAGCTCGAGGGGCTCGACGCTAACTCGGTCAACGTCATGAATATGCGGCCGCCTGAAATTGCAGCGGCGTGGGAGCGCGGTGATATCGACGCGGCCTTCATCTGGGACCCGGTGCTGAGCAAGATAAAGGGCAACGGCAAGTCGATCGCCAGCTCGGGCAGCATCGGCGCCAAGGGATACCCGACCTTTGACGGCTTTGCCGTCAACGCCAAGTGGGCCGCGGAAAACGAGCCGTTCATGATCGCGCTGGTCAAAGCACTGGCCAAGGCCGACGACGAATACCGCAAGGGCGGCTCGAAGTGGACTCCCGACACCCCGCAGGTCAAGGCCATTGCCAAGATGACCAAGGCAGACGCCAAAGACGTTCCGGCTGCGATGGGCTTGTACAAGTTCCCCACCGCCACCGAGCAGCTCGGCGCGGCCTGGCTTGGCGGCGGCGCGGCCAAGGCGATGACGAGCACGGCGGCGTTCCTGAAGGAGCAGGGCCGGATCCAGGAAGTCAAACCCGACTACAAGGCCTTTGTCACCGATGCCTACGTGAAGAAGGCCGGACTGAAGTAAATCCGCGTCTGCGAAGCATCAGGCCACCCCAGCGGTGGCCTTTTTTTTGCTGCGGCGGGCCGCCCCAGCCGGTGGCCAAAGCTGGCCCGTCGCCGTCGCTCAGGAGGGCAGCAGCGTGGCAGGCCAGCGCAGCAGCTGGCCGGTTTCGCGCGCGAAGCGGGCCATGTCTTCCTCGGTGTCCAGGTCGATCTTGAAGTGCCGGTTGTCGGTGCGAAACATCTGCACCGCATCGGGATGGGCCGAGCGCCACTCGCGGCAGCCGACATGGGCGGCGCCGGCGAGGATCTGCTCGCGTACCTTGGCGCTGAACATGACCGGGTTGCCCGGCTCCCCCGCGACCTCGGGCACCAGCACCTCGCTTCCTTCGGGGCGTTGCTGCCAGGCGCTGATCAGGCTGCCGATGTCCTGCGCGTTGACCAGCGGCTGGTCGGCCAGTGCGACCAGCACGGCGTCGGCTTCGGCTCCCACAGCGGCCAGACCGCAGCGCAGCGAAGAGACCTGGCCCTCGTCGGGCCGCGGATTGCGTACCAGCGTGACCGGGAATGTCTGCACCAACGGCGCAATGTGTTCGGCGTGGTGGCCCAGCACCACTACCACCGGATCGACCCCGGCGTGCGACAGCGCGATCAGCAGGCGCTGGATCAGCGCAACCCCGTCGAACTCGAGCAGGCTCTTGGGTCGCCCGCCCATGCGCGAACCCGCACCCGCAGCCAACACCAGCGCAGCGACCCGCAACCTGCCCTGCCGGTCGTCCCCGCTGCTTGGCCCCGCCTTCACGACACTACCTGGTAGTACAGGTTCTGCGGGTGTCGGGCCTGCGCGAAGAAGAACCAGCGCTCGGCCAGCAGACCCGGGGCCTGCACCAGCGCCGCGATGATCCACGGCAGACCGGTCTGGCTTGTCAGCCCCCAGGCCATCAGCGCAGCGGGAAGGGCAAAGCCCATCAGCAGCATCGTGCGACGGGCGTTTTTCATGGCGAGTTGTGTTGCACCGTGGAAGAACTCGCGGGTGTTGAAGGATCCGGCCGACATGCCCATCGACGTCTGCACCAGATCGGGCGAACGGATCCCGGTCGCCGACTGCAGCGTCGACCGGTGGCGGATGGCGCCGTTGCGCCTGAGCGCCAGCGCGCGGCCGGCCCAGGCGGCGAGCGTGATGCCAAGCGCCCAGGGCGCCGCTGCATCGAGCAGCACCCGTTCGAGCGCCACGGCCGCCAGCGCGCAGCCCAGCACCAGGCCCGAGGACAGTCCGATCAGCAGAAAGTTCAGCACCGTCAGCGGGTGCGCCCATTCCTCGATGAAGCGCAGGCAGGCGTAGATCATGGCGGTGCAGACCCACAGCACTGCGGCGCCGCCGATCACCAGCGCGGGCAGCAGGCCGTCCCAGGGCGCGCCGGCGCCGCTGCGCAGCGCCAGCCACCACAGCGCGAGCAGAACGATGAATGCCGGCAGCACGATGACCTCGCGCGACATCCAGGATGTGCGCCACATCAGCACCGCACGCCAGGCGCGCATCTTGTGGCCCAGGTGCAGGAACGACGCTGCCAGTCCGGCGGCGAGCAGCAGCAGGGCCAGCGCCAGCGCAGCGTCTCGGAAGCCCGGCGTGAAGCCGACCTGGAACAGTACCGCGGCGGCGAGCAGCACCGCCAGGCCCTGGCCGGCGCCTGCCAGCGTGGTGAAGAACAGGATGGAAAAAGCGGGATGCATAGCGCTTTAGCTCCCTGTGGCGGGCGTGCCAGGCGTCGCGACGACCACCGGCCCGGTGACGCGACGTGGCAGGTACTGGTTGGCCGGCTGCGTCTGCCACTCGGGCATCAGCGCGTAGCCGCCGCGCTCGCGGATGGCCTGGGAGACTTCGGACTGCGGATCCTTGACGTCGCCGAACAGCCGCGCGCCGGTCGGGCAGGCCTTCACGCAGGCGGGCTTGCGATCGGCCAGCGGCAGGTGCTCATCGTAAATGCGGTCCACGCACAGCGTGCATTTGGTCATCACCTGGCGCTCTTCGTCGAGCTCGCGCGCTCCGTAGGGGCAGGCCCAGGCGCAGTATTTGCAGCCAATGCACTTGTCGTAATCGACCAGCACGATGCCGTCTTCTTTGCGCTTGTAGCTCGCGCCAGTCGGGCACACCGGAACGCAGGGCGGATCTTCGCAGTGCAGGCAGCTCTTGGGGAAGTGGATGGTTTCGGTGCCGGGGAAGCTGCCGGCCTCGTAGGTTTGGACCCGGTTGAAGAAGGTTCCGCTGGGATTGGCGCCGTAGGCGTTCAGGTCCGACAGCGGGCCGGCGCTGCCCGCGTTGTTCCACTGCTTGCATGACGTCACGCAGGCGTGGCAGCCGACGCACACGTTTAGGTCGATCACCAGCGCGAGCTGCTTGGCCAGCGTCTCGCCGGGCTGCGCGCGCACGCTGATGTCAGCCCGGTGCGCTGGGGCTGCGCCGGCTGGCGCCGGCGCGTCGGCGAGCATGGGGGTCTGCAGCAGGTCCTTGAGCCACTGGATCATGATGTGCGCCTTGCCGAAAAATAGGTACGTATCCGGGCCGTCGTGCCCAGCACCCCGGGCACCGGCGGCGTGGCCGCAAGCTGCGGGAAGGATTGCTGCGTTGGGTCGGGCTCGGCGGGCCGGATGCGCACCCGCACGTCGTACCAGCCGGCCTGCCCGGTGACCGGATCCGAGTTGCTGATGGTGGTGGCGCCATGGGCGCCATGGAAGGGCAGCTCTTCCGATATCAGGTGGTTGAGCAGGAAGCCCTTGCGCGCCTCGTCTGCGCCCGGCGCGAGCTGCCATGCGCCGTCGGCCTTGCCGATCGCGTTCCAGGTCCATACCGTGCCCGGCTCCACCGCCTCGGAATAGCGCAGCATGCACCGCACCTTGCCCCACTGGCTCTCGACCCAGCACCAGCCGCCGTCCGCAATGCCCGCTGCCTGCGCGGTGCGCGGATTCACATGCAGGTAGTTGTGGCTGTGGAGCTGGCGCAGCCAGGCGTTCTGCGAGTCCCAGGAGTGGTACATCGCCATCGGCCGCTGGGTGATGGCGTTGAGCGGATAGGCTGCGAGGTCGGTGGCGGCCTCTTCGAGCGGCGCGTACCAGAAGGGCAGCGGGTCGAAATAGGTTGCGATGCGCTCGCGCAGTTCATCGGGCGGCTGGCGTCCGGCGCTTTTTCCCTGCGCGGCGAGCCTGAAACTTTGCAGCGTGTCGGAATAGATCGCGATCTGTATCGGGTCGCTCTTTTGGCGCCAACCCTTGGCCATGGCGAAGTCCAGGTACTGCTGGTTCCAGTTGCGCATGAAGTGCATCGACTCGGGCATGTGGTACTGGAACACGCAGTTGTTCTGCGCGTACATCTCCCACTGCTTCGGGTTCGGTTCGCCGCGCAGATGCTCGCTGCCGTCTTTGCCGCGCCAGCCCATCAGAAAGCCGATGCCGGGCTGGGGCTGGAAGTTGACGACAAAGTCGGTGTAGCCGCTGAACTTGCGTCCACCCTCGGGCGTGGTGAAGGCGGGGAACTGCAGCCGCGACGCGAGCTCGATCAGCACGTCCTGGAAAGGCCGGCACTCGCCCAGCGGCGCCACCACCGGAACCCGCACCGAGTCGACCGGTCCGTCGAACTCCGAGATCGGCCGGTCGAGCATGCCCATCACGTCGTGGCGCTCCAGATAGGTCGTGTCGGGCAGCACCAGGTCGGCGAAGGCGACGGTCTCGGACTGGAAGGCGTCGCAAACGACCAGGAATGGGATCATGTAGTCGCCCGACGCGTCTTTGCGGTTGAGCATCTCGCGCACCGCCATCGTGTTCATCGAGCTGTTCCAGGCCATGTTGGCCATGAACACCAGCAGCGTGTCAATCCGGTAGGGGTCGCCACGGGTCGCGTTGGTGATGACGTTGTGCATCATGCCGTGCGCCGACAGCGGATGCTCCCACGAGAAGGCATGGTCGATGCGGATCGGCGACCCGTCGGCGTTGATCGCCAGCTCGTCCGGACTGGCCGGGAAGCCCAGCGGCGCCGCGTTGAGCGGCGTGTTGGGCTGAATCATGTCGGGCGCGTTGAAGGCCCGGTAATTCGGAACGATATGGCGCGGGTAGGGCGCCTTGTGGCGAAAGCCGCCGGGCGCGTCGATGGTTCCCAACACGCTCATCAGAACGCCCAGAGCGCGCACCGTCTGAAAGCCGTTGGAGTGTGCTGCCAGCCCGCGCATGGCATGGAAGGCTACCGGACGGGCCTGCGTGCTGGCGTGCTGCTTGCCCCAGGCGTCGGTCCACGGGATCGGCAACTCGAAGGCCTGTCGCAGCGCGGTGTCGCCCAGCTCGCTCGCCAGCGCGCGGATGCGCGCCGCGTCGATGCCGGTGATGGCGCTGGCCCACTCGGGCGTACAGCTGGCGACGCGCTCGCGCAGCAGTTGGAACGACGGTGCGACGCGGCTTCCGTCGGCCAGCGTGTAGTAGCCTTCGAGCGCCGGGTCGCAGCCGTCGGCGACGCCTTCGGGGTAGGCGTTCTTTGCGCCGCCCGACGCCTTGTCCCAGACCAGCTTGTTATGCGGGTTGCGGCCGTCGCCAGGGGGGCCGCGCGCCGGGTCGGGGTCGAAGGCGAACAGCCCCTGGCGCGCGCCGTCGTCGATCTGTACCAGCTGCGGTGCATTCGTGAAACGCTTGAGAAAGGCGTGGTCGACCAGGTCCTGTGCGATCAGCTCGTGCAGCAGCGCCATCAGCAGCGCGCCGTCGGTGCCGGGCTTGATGGGGATCCACTCGTCGGCGATCGCCGAGTAGCCGGTCCGCACCGGGTTGATCGATATGAAGCGCCCGCCCGCGCGCTTGAACTTGCTGATGGCGATCTTCATCGGGTTGCTGTGGTGGTCCTCGGCGGTGCCGATCATCACGAACAGCTTGGCGCGGTCGAGGTCGGGGCCGCCGAACTCCCAAAAACTGCCACCCACCGTGTAGATCATTCCGGCCGCCATGTTGACCGAGCAGAAGCCGCCGTGCGCCGCGTAGTTCGGCGTGCCGAACTGGCGCGCGAACAGACCCGTCAGCGCCTGCATCTGATCGCGCCCGGTGAACAGCGCGAACTTTTTCGGATCGGTCGCGCGCAGGTGGCGAAGTCGTTCGGTCAGCAGGTCGTAGGCCCGCTCCCAGGAAATGGGCTCGAACTCGCCGGCGCCGCGCTCGCTGCCGGGCTTGCGCAGCAGCGGCTGCGTCAGCCGCGCGGGCGACACCTGCTTCATGATGCCCGAGGCACCCTTGGCGCAGATCACACCCTGGTTGAGCGGGTGCTCGGGGTTGCCGTCGATGTAGCGCACCGCGCCGTCGCGCACATGCGCCCGGATGCCGCAGCGGCAGGCGCACATATAGCAGGTGGTGCACTTGATCTCGGTCCCGGCCAGCGGCGCGGCGGAAGCGATCGGGTCGTGCAGCGGTTCTTCGGACAGGAACTTGAACATGGGAAAAACCTTGTGTGCTTCAGTCTGCGTACGATGCGAGAACGGCCAGCGCGACCGATGCGATGCGCGACTGTAGCGAGTCGGCGCGCGATGTCAGCACGATGGGTACCCGCGCGCCGAGCACCAGGCCGGCGCAGTCGCCCCCGCCGATGTAGTTGAAACTCTTGTAGAGCATGTTACCGGCGTTGAGGTCTGGCATCAGCAGCAGGTCGGCGTCGCCGGCGACGGCCGAATCCATTTTCTTGGTGCGCGCTGCTTCGGCTGAAATCGCGTTGTCGAAGCCAAAGGGGCCTTCGACAACGGCGCCGGGCCAGGCGCCGTCGTGCGCCAGCGCGACCAGCGCCTGTGCGTCGAGCGTCGCGGGAATCGACGGGTTCACGGTTTCCACTGCCGCGACGATGGCGACCTTCGGTTGCCCGACGCCGATGCGCTGCAGCAGCCCCACCGCGTTGCTCAGGATGTCGCGTTTGGTGCGCAGGTCGGGCGCGATATTCACCACGCAGTCGGCGAGCGCGAGCAGCTTGTGGTAGCGCGGCAGATCGAACACAAAGGCGTGGCTGATGCGGGTCGCGCCGCGCAGCCCGGTGTCGCGGTGCACCACCGCGGACATCAGTTCGTCGGTGTGCAGAGAGCCCTTCATTAGCGCTTCGAGTTGCCCGTCGCGCACCAAGGCGCTGGCACGCGCTGCGGCCTCGGGCGCTGCGGCGCCGGTATCGATATGCTCGAAGTCGTGCAAGGCCACGCCGGCCGCGTCGGCGGCACGTTCGACCGGCGTACGCGGCCCTAGCAGCACGACCCGCGCCACGCCGGCACGCTGGATCCGTGCGGCGGCGTCGAGTGCGAGCGCGTCGCAGGGATAGACGATCCCCAGGCGGGGCGTCGGCCGGGTCGCGCTCAGTGCGCAGGCGCGCGCGACGAGCGCGTCGAGCCGGGGATGCGTTGGCTGCTGCACGGCCTGCCGCGGGGGTCGCTGCCCGACTACACGTAGTCCTTGTATTTTTCGAGGAAGCGTACCGGCGTCGACAGCGCGTCGCGGCGGAACGGGTCGCCGAGTTCGCGGGTGCACATGATCTCGATGACGGTGGTCTTGCCGTGCTGCATCTGGGCTTCGACCGCTTTCTTCAGCGCCGGCCCCACGTCCTCTAGCTTGTCGATGGTCACGCCCTCGGCGCCCATGGCGCGCGCGATTCCGGCAAAGCTCTGGTTGTCGAGCTCGCCGGCGACGAAGCGCCGGTTGTAGAAGTCGACCTGGTTCTTTTTCTCGGCGCCCCACTGGCGGTTGTGGAAAACCACGGCGGTGACCGGTATGTCGTGGCGCACGCAGGTCATGATCTCCGACATGCTCATGCCCCATGCGCCGTCGCCGGCGTACGCGATGGCAGGACGCTCGGGCGCTGCGCATTTGGCGCCGATGATCGTCGGCAGCGCGTAGCCGCAGTTTCCGAAGCTCATCGGCGCGAAGAAGCTGCGCGGCTCGTCGAAGCGCAGGTAGCTGTTGGCCACCGCGTTGATGTTGCCGATGTCGGTCGAGACCATCGCGCGCGGCGGCATCGCCTTCTCGAGTTCGCGCAGCACCTGGCGCGGGTGCAACCAGTTGCCAGGCTCCTTGGACTGCTCGTCGATCATGTCCAGGCTGAAGGCGTCGCGTTCGTGCGTCCATTCGTCGAGCTCTTTTTCCCAGGCGGCCTTTTCAGCCTGGATGGTTTTCATGCGCTCGGCCTTGGTCGCGTCGCAGGCCAGTGTGCGGCCGGCCAGTCGCTGCGTGAGCGCGATGGCGGTCGCCTTGGCGTCGCCATGGATGCCGACGGTGATCTTCTTCACCAGCCCGAGGTTGGTGTGGTCGGCCTCGACCTGAATAATCTTCGCGTCCTTGGGCCAGTAGTCCAGCCCGTGCTGCGCCAGCGTTCCAAATGGGCCCATGCGCGAACCCAGCGCCACCACCACGTCGGCCTTCGCGATCAGCTTCATCGCCGCCTTGGATCCCTGATAGCCCAGCGGGCCGGCCCACAGCGGATGGCTGGCCGGAAAGGAGTCGTTGCGCAGGTAGCCGTTGACGACCGGTGCGCCCAGGCGCTCGGCCAGCGCCTTGCACGCGTCGACCGCGTTGCCCATGACGACACCGCCGCCCGCGAGGATGACCGGGAACTTGGCGTTGGCCAGCAGGTCGGCTGCAGCGTTCAGGCTGTTCTCACCGCCGGCGCCGCGCTCGACGCGCATCGGCTTCGGGATTTCGCAGCTGACCTCGCCGTAAAAATAGTCGCGCGGAATATTCAGCTGCGTCGGGCCCATCTCGGAGATCGCGCGGTCGAAGCAGCGCGCCGTGTACTCGGCCATGCGCTTGGGGTTGTTCACGTGGCCCTGGTACTTGGTGAACTCCTGAAACATCGGCAGCTGGTTGGCTTCCTGGAAGCCGCCCAGGCCCATTCCCATGGTGCCGGTCTCGGGCGTGATCATCACGACCGGGCTGTGCGCCCAGTAGGCGGCGGCGATGGCGGTCACGCAGTTGCTGATGCCGGGCCCGTTTTGACCGATCACCACGCCGTGGCGGCCGCTGACGCGCGCGTAGCCGTCGGCCATGTGCCCCGCGCCCTGCTCGTGTACCACCGGTATCAGGCGGATGCCGGCAGGGGCGAAGATGTCCATCGCGTCCATGAAGGCGGAGCCCATGATGCCAAATATGTCGGTCACGTCGTTGGCGACCATGGTTTCCACGAAGGCCTCGGAGGGCGTCATCTTCTGGACGCCCTGGACGACTGGGCGCTTGGGGGTATTGGGTGCTTGGCTCATGCGGTGTTTCTCCTGGGGAACGCGGATGCGAAGAGGGATGCGCAGGCGCCGTCCACGGCTGCCTCGCGGACAAACTTTAGCAGCTTGCCGTCCGCCGGTCAAACGAATATTTAAATTTCGGTACGCTATGTACTAAATTCCGGAATTTAGCTATATTCAGCGCACCATGAAAATCGTGCCGAGCACCCCTGCGATTGTGGCCGAGCCCGGCGGTGACACGCCCGCGCTGCGCCTGTTTGCGCTGCTCGAGGTGCTGGCGGCGAGCGACCAGCGCCACTCGCTGCAAAGCCTGGTCGAGGAGACCGGCTTGCCCAAGCCGACGGTACACC
>Ga0114974_10000731_pt1 | contig 27128 bp, 28 predicted proteins | sample S_130206_EF_Meta_FD_87318 | JGI IMG/M metagenome (GOLD analysis project Ga0114974, IMG submission 87318) | Freshwater microbial communities from Lake Simoncouche, Canada to study carbon cycling - S_130206_EF_MetaG | ecosystem: Environmental > Aquatic > Freshwater > Lake | place: Lake... | reverse complement strand
GCCAAGGGGTGTAAGGGGTGAAATGTCCTCGGCGACCCTTGAGGTCACGGGTTACGAGGAGAGTCGCACGGGGTGCGCCTGTTTCTGCCTTGATGATTTCATGGGCTTGTTCTAGTGCCTTTGTGAGAGTTGAGAGTGCCTCCGCTTTGTTCTGCTTTGCAACAACGCGGGCAATCACCTTGTTAGATTCTGCGTGCATTTCTTGTGTCATTTTCTTTTTCTCCTGTTCTCGTTAAGCCGTTGTGACTTAAGCGATGGGAGAACCATCTCATGCCCCATGCATGCGGTGTCAACCGACAAATCGGACATTTTCAAATTATTTTTGTGAGTTGCATCACATCCCGCGTGTGAGCGTGTGTCTCAATATGTGAGACGGCGAGAGTGAGCGCCCCCGCATGCATGCCACCCGCCCCCCGCGCACCTTGTAGGGGAAATAGTTAACCGCCTTGTGAGTGATAGCCCGCTCGCATCGCTAGTGCTTGCATCGCATCGCATCGGCTTTGCTTTGTTCTTGTAAGTAGATGAGTCATTGCAGGGTCTGTCCGACCCCAGGGTTGTTAAATGCGGTGTATATGTGTATATGTGTATGTACCCACATAACTTTGATAGTCCTCGTTATGGGGCGCTGACCTGCACTTTTACTATGGCTAAAAGATTTTTAAAAAAACTTTGAAAAAAAGTGTCCAATAAAGTGTCTCTGGACACCTATAGTATAGTGAGGGGCGTAAATAATGTAGCCCCTCTGCTTACTAGCAACCAGCCCTAAGGCTGGTACCCTAATAAACGCCCTAACCTACGGCTTCCGCCTTAGGGCTACAGCCTACGGTTAGGAAAGAGAGTTAAGCGAAACGCTCCCAAAAAGTCGCGTTTCTGCTACATGCCTATGGAAAGAAAAAGAACGACTGCCGCATCCCATAAGTCGGATGCCATTAAAAAGCAAGTTATAGATTTTCTTATGCAGGGGTACTCTGTACAAAAAGCGATGGATGCCGTGGGTCGAAGTGTAAAGACCTACGAGTATTACCGTAAGACAGACCCCTCCTTTGCACTAGGAGTAGACAAGGTACGGTCCATGACCGCCCGTGGGGACATCAATACACCCCGTGAGGAAGTGCCTCCTTTTGCGGAGTTTTCTAGCAAGTATCTAGGCTCCGAAGTCTATCCACATCAACGACATTGGATTGACTTATTGGAATCCCGACCTCCCGTTGATGTGCATCCTTCCATCATATTTGAGCCTGGGGACCCAGACCTACTGATTGTTAATACCCCACCAGAGCATGCTAAGTCTACGACCATCACGGTCAACTATGCGCTCTACGAGATTTGCCGTAACCCAAACATAAGAATCATCATCGTGTCTAAGACACAGGCTATGGCGCAAAAGTTCCTGCTTTCCATCAAGAACCGTTTAACTCATCCTAAGTACCAAGACCTCCACCTGGCATTTGGTCCACCTGGGGGCTTTGAAAAGAATTCGGATTCGTGGAAGCAGGACTTAATTTACTTGTCCTCCGAGGCAAGAGACTCAGGCGAAAAGGACCCAACCGTTCAGGCTATTGGTGTTCGTGGTCATATCTACGGTGCCCGTGCTGACTTAATCATCATGGATGACTGTGTTGACCATACCAACGCCCATGAGTATGAAAAGCAAATTGACTGGATTCAGTCTGAGGTTATGTCCCGTATTGACCAAGACGGCGGTAAGTTACTTGTCGTAGGCACTCGCCTTCGCCCTAAGGACTTGTACTCTGAATTGCGTGACCCAATGCGTTACCCAGACGAGACTTCCCCCTGGACATACTTTGCACAACCCGCAGTATTAGAATTTGCGGAGGACCCTACTGATTGGGTAACTCTCTGGGCTAAGACCAATATGCCACCCATCAGTGGTAAAGGTATCCCAGATGAAGATGGTTTGTACGACAAATGGACTGGACCTGCTCTTGCAAAAAAGCGTGGTCGTATGTCGCCCAATCTTTGGGCAATGGTTTATCAGCAACAGCAAGTCCATGAGGACTCTGCCTTCCCTGGCGCTGCAGTAAAGGGTGTCATCAATGGCGCTCGAAATATCGGACTTATCCCTAAAGGTAAGGCTGGTAACAGAACTAACGGTATGGATGGCTTGATTGTTATGGCTGGTCTTGACCCTGCAGGTTCTGGATTTACTGCAGCCGTATGTATCGGCTTAGACATCTCTACACAGAAGCGATATATCTTGGATGTGTCCAACCAACCAGGCATGAAGCCTGATGGTATTCGTTCCTTAATTAAGGACTGGACAGACAAGTACCGAGTTTCTGAGTGGCGAGTTGAAAAAAATGCTTTTCAAACCATGTTAACTCAGGACCGAGAGGTTCGGGAATACCTCACAAGTAAGGGTGCAACACTTAAAGAACATCATACAGGAAACAATAAATGGGATGCAGACTTTGGTGTTGCATCGCTTACTACCCTGTTTCACGATTATGAAGAAGGCAACGCCCTCATTGAATTTCCATCAACACATCAGTCAGAAGGCTTAAAGGCTTTAATTGAGCAGTTGATTACCTGGTACCCAGATGCGCCTAAGTCACAAAAGACTGACTGCGTGATGGCGTTCTGGTTCGTTGAACTAGCATGCCGAGACAGAATTACATCAACACAGTCGTACTCACGAAGGCACGGCAACTACAGCATATTTCAAACGAAGTATGACCGTCAACAACAGACTTACATAAATCTGGATGAACTAGAGGATATGTACGCATAGAAAAGGAGGTGGATGTGGCTTACTCTATCGAAGATATTAAAGAGAACTATGACCGCTACCGCCGTATTTATACAGAGCGTGATGCTCGTATGCAGAAGGTCCTGCTTGTTCGCAAGGGTTTAATGCGCGATGTCTACCCAGACTTGTTCCCAGACGGTCCTTTCTCGGACCCAATCGTGGCAAACATGGTGGATATTGCAGCCCGTGATACCTCCGAAGTAATCGCTCCACTTCCAGCATTTAACTGTAACTCACCATCTATGGTGTCAGAGACTGCTCGCAAGAAAGCAGATAAGCGTGAAGAAATTGTTAACGCTATCGTTGACTTCTCAGACTTGCAGACACAGATGTTTAGCGCTGCTGACAGATATGTAACTTATGGTTTTGTTCCAGCACAGATTGAAATTGATTATGAAGTAAAGATGCCTCGCATCAACTTCTTTGATTCAACAGGTTGCTACCCAGTAATGGACCGCTTTGGTCGCGTACTTATGTTCTTCCAGCGTATGCAGAAGCCAACAGCAGAGTTAATGGCTGAGTATCCAGAGTTGGCTCATCTTATTTATGATAGAGACAATCCTTCAACCATGTCTGAGATTGTTCGTTACCACGATAAAGACCAAGATGTTTTATTCCTACCTAACCGCCATGATTTAATCCTTGCTCGTAGCAAGAATCCAATCGGCAAATGTCTTATCCGTGTTGTAGAGCGCCCTTCACTTGATGGCGAAAGCCGTGGGCAGTTTGATGATGTGCTTGCAATTCAAGTTGCAAAAGCACGATATGCGCTTCTTTCACTTGAAGCGGCAACCAAGTCAGTACAAGCCCCCATCGCAATGGGAAGAAACGACCAGGAGTTAGCCCTTGGACCAGATGCAATTATTCGTTCTGAACGCCCTTCCGAAATTCGCAGAATACCGTTGGAAATACCTCAAGGTGCTTTTGCGCAACAGCAAGTGCTTGAAGGAGAACTGCGCTTAGGCAGCCGTTATCCTGAGTCACGAACAGGTAACATTGATGCTTCAATCGTTACGGGTCGTGGTGTGCAGGCTCTTATGGGTGGATTTGATACCCAGGTTAAAACAGCACACGCAATGTTTGCCCGCGTATTTGTTGACTTAATGGGTCTAGCCCTAGAAGTTGACGAAAAAGTATTCGGTGGAGAGATTAAAGACATCAAGGGTAACCGTAATGGTGTGCCTTATGCGATTAAGTACAACCCAGCCAAAGATATTGCTGGCGATTACACCGTAGATGTTCAATATGGTTTGATGGCAGGGCTTGACCCTAACCGTGCATTGGTCTTTGGACTACAAGCACGCGGTGATAAGTTGATTTCACGCGACTTCTTACGCCGTCAGATGCCATTTTCGTTTAACGCATCACAAGAAGAAGAAAAGGTTGACACAGAGGAACTGCGCGATGCTATGAAGCAAGCGATTGCATCATACGCACAGGCAATTCCTGCACTTGCATCCCAAGGTCAAGACCCTTCTGACATTTTGTACAAACTTTCATCAGTTATTAACGCACGCCAAAAGGGAACTTCAATCGAAGTTGCAGTTTCAGAGGCGTTTGCTCCAGTTGAGCAACCAGCACCAGCAATGCTTGAGCAGATGGGTCCAGAAATGGGCATGCCAGGGCAACCAGGTGGAGGCGGTGGGTTACCAGAAGGCTTAAGTGCTACTGGTCGCATGGTTGGTGTGGCACCAGGACAGATTGCTCCAGGTGGTAGACCAGATGTTCAATCATTACTAGCAGGATTAACACAAAGAGGTGAGCCTAATTTACAGGCTTCACTAATCCGCCGTACACCAGCCTGAGGAGGTGAAAGAAATATGAAGATGACAAAGAAATCAGTCGCTAATCAAGGAACACCAGGAAAAGCGTATGTAAAGCCAGCCCGCAAGGATGGTGTACCACGCGCAGGTTCGTCTGCAGGAGGCTCAACAGCCTTTGGCAAGCAACCTGGAGGAACTAGAGGTTCAAAGAACAAGTAGTGAACAAGTCGCCAATGTACAGCGACTCTAAATAAGTGGCAGGAACTATCCTGGGCAAGATACCAAACTGCTCACCAACTTTTAATTAGTCGCTCTTATAGCGAAGGGAAATAGAAATGGCAGTAGCAGCAGAAAATAACTTTGCGGTATCCGCAACAGGTGGTGCAGGCAGTGCAGGACAACCAGCACAGTACACACCTAATATGGATAACGGCGGCGATTTCTACGAACTTCAAACAGCGGCAAAGATGAACAAGTCAGGCGTTAATCTCAAGGCAGCAGGTTCCACTATGCGTGGTGCTGCTGATTCAGGGATTGTTCCGATTGATGCGCCCACTATTTACCCAGAAGAAGGTGTAGATACTGGTGCTGCCATGGGACCAAACGCAGGCGAAGAAGTAATGGCTGCACCCTCAATGCTTAGTGCGCAGAACAATGAGGATATTGCTAAGTTAACTGCATATCTTCCTGTATATGCCCGCATTGCAGAGTCTCCAAATGCCACAAATGCAACTCGTAACTTTTACCGTTACATGCGAAGCAGAGTGCAGGGCTGATGGCTTGGTATGATTCAGTAGGAAAGATGGCGAAGTCGGTAATTGACTTCACTGGAATTCCTGGCTTAATACATGATATTTCAACCGCTGGTTCAAACGATGACCCATGGTATGTAGATGGTATCAATCTAGTTAAAGATACCGTCAAGATTGGAACTACTCCAGTTCGTGGAGCCGTTAAAGGTGTGCTTGCATTAGGTCAAGCATCATACGAACTAGGCGGTAAGGTACGCCGTGAGGGTGTAGATGTACTTCTTAGTAACCCGTTTATGTACAACAAGTACAAGAACGCAAACGAATCGTACTCAGACTACACAACTCGCGTAGATAGAGAGAAAGAAAATATATCTCTAGGTCAAGCAACACTTGGCGCTATCTCTCCAGGTAAGAACGCAGGAGATAACAGCGGATGGTTTGCTGATTGGACTGATAATAACTTTAGATTCCTATCATCTGGCTTTGATTTATTCAGCGCAGAAGATAGAGAAATTGCTTTTAATGACCAGTACACAGGTAAGTTCATCTCTGGTATCCAGGATGTTGTTGCCTCTACTATCATTGACCCACTGACATTTACAGGTTTCTTGGGCAAAGGCGCAGTAATTGCAGCCAAAGCACCAATGCTTGAGAACATCAATGGTCGTACAGCCCGTGCAGTCTTTGGTAAGTTCGCTATGACCAATGACCGATTGGATGGATTGCTTACTAAAGCCCTTGATGGTAAGGGTGGAGCAGTAGCAGATATTAAGTTTCTTGCAGAAAGCGATGCTAAAACACAGTACGCTTACTGGAAAAAGAAGCGCGTAACTAACCCAGATGCCATGGCTTATATCTTTGGTAGGGCTAATACGGATGAAGAAGTAATTGATACTTTCCGTGCAGTTATGCTTAAGGACACAACAGCACTTGCTAAGCGTGCTGAGGCTGACCCCAATGTAGCACTTGCACTTGATGCGGCGCAGGATGTTCCACATCCACATCGCCAAGCACTTGAAGGTAAGTTAGATGGCGACATACTTGTATCTGAACCTTACAATAGCGCACTAGGTGTGCATGTTAAGTCACTTGCAGAAGAAGATTTCCGTTATCGTGCAGCACTTGAGACTGTATCAACTGGTGGACAACTTAAGTATGGATTTAGCCGTGGACCATGGGAAGGCAAGTTGGCTGCAAAGTCATCTAAGCAAGCCCGTGAAACATTTGCAGAAGCAGACTCTGCTATCTTCCAAGCATCTTCAATGCACCCAATTATTAAGGTTGTTAATTATCTTTCAAAGGAACTGCCAAGTGGTGCGTTCAATGTAAATGATGGTGACTCCTATGTAGAGTTTAATGCTTTCTTGCGTGAGGCTAACCTTCTTTCAAGAGGTAACTTTGGCTCTAAGGCTGCAGCCTATGCAGATGAATATCTTGCAGGGGTTACACCAGGTGAGCGTTTAAATACTATTAAGCGTGCTGAGCGTGATGCAATGGAAACACTCTTTCCTAATTACGATAAGCAGCAACTAGATACACTCTATGCAGTCTTTGATGCTCGCCGTGCGAGCGCAATCAAAAAGCATAATGACCAAGGCTTTGTTTCCTACATGGAGAACGGTCAAGTTGTTGTTGCTCAGGCTCCAGTGCTACAGCGAGAATCTGCAAACATTGTTGTTATTGCAGACTTACGCAAACTTAAGCATGGTATTGATGCACATGAAGCAACATTGCCAGGACTCCTTGATGGTATTCAAGTAGAAGATATTGCAATGCGTACAGAGCGTGGCTTGGCTGCGCTTAATACAGTCAATGACATCTTCAAGACATCGGTACTAATGCGCCTTGGTTACACAGTTCGTAACCTTACAGAAGCGCAACTATCTATGCTTGCAAAGGGTTTTGCTCTACCAGCAATGGTTGCGGCAGGTGGTAAGGATGGCGTTGCACGCTTCTTCAATAACCGCAAGGTTGGATTCAACCGTCTTATTGACCAAGTAAATGTTTTCAGTGGCAAGGTTGATGACTTAAAGACTTTGCAATATGAATTTGCTACAGGTATTGACCAACTGCGTGCAGTAGATATGAGCCGTCAGCAACTTGCTAAGGCTGTATCAACTCGCATCGGTGAGATTGAGCGCGATAGATTTAAGTTACGCCTCACTGGAGATACTGGTCCTCTCAATGTAGAGGATGAACTACGCACACTTCGTGGCGCACTTGAGGACCTGGAATCAGTAACCCTTTATCACGGTAGCCCAGATGATGTGTTTGCTCTCGACAAGACTCGCTCTCTTGCCCTGTCTGCTTCGCCTACGATTGCTAATCGTTACGCATCAGGTGGCATTATCAAGTCAGTTGAACAGTACATACCAACACCAACAGGTAAGCCTGGTCGCCTTGGTCAGAAGCCAGAGTTAACTCCTGGTGCAGAAATTGGAACTCCTGGTGTTGCGGAGCAAATGCCACTTGCTGAATTTGAAGAAGTAAAACAATATGTTCGTGGTGGGTACGCTGAAACACAACTAGATTTGCGTGACCCAAACCGATGGGGAACTACAAACAAAGAGAAAATTCCCGCAATGTTGCAGCGAGCAATTCAACGCAGCGTTATCAAAGAAAACACAGTTGTGTATAGAGGAACATCTAACCCAGATATTCTTAATGCAAAAGTTGGCGATGTTATTACCGAAAAAGGATTTACATCTACATCCAAAAAATATAGAATTGCAGAAAAGTTTGCTTTTGTTAGTAAAGAAAAAAATAGCACAGTTGTTAGAATTCAATTACCTAAAGGTACAAATGGATTGGATATTGTTGCATCTTATAGGGGTTTCTCTAAATTAGATTCAGAACTTTCTAAAACACAGGGTATTGAATTAAAATTAACTGATGCTGATATATTTGGCGAAAGCGAAGTATTACTTCCAGCGGGAACAAAATTTGAAGTTGTTGATTTAATTGAAGGACAGGCAGCAACTAAAGATTTTCCTGAAATCAAGCAAGTTGTTACACTACGCGCAATCGTAGAAGAACCCAAGTTACCTACACCTAAGCGCCAAGATGTGCTTAATGAGGCTATGCTTCGCCTGCAGTCAGATATGATTGATGCCGTTAATAGCGGTGCCTCAGTTGAAATCAAGCGTGGTGCTACATGGCAAAAGGTCAAGGCTATTGACTATGAGACACTTGTACTTACTAGCGAATCAGATGACTTAGAAACAGTCTTGTTTAAGGACTGGTCAGTACGCCCTATCTTTAGAGTTAATGCAGTTAAGGGTTCTGTAACCCCAGTGCGTGCCTATGGCAAGCCACTGTATATGACTCAATGGAGTGACATCCCTGTAGAGATTAAAGATGCTGCCTTCGGTGGCAGCCAAAAGTCTTATCGTGCGTGGGTAACCAGCAAAGGCTGGAAAGATGCAGACGACAAAGCCACAAAGGTTATGCAAGATAACGGCTATGGTCGTTTGATTGTTGCAGATGATAAGCGTGCAGGTGGCGTAAGTCACATCGTTCTTCCTGGCACCATTGGTGCAGAGGGTCGAGAGAACAGTGTTAAGTCTTACCTTTCTAAACTTGATGAAGAAAAGTTAGCAGAAGTTGTTGAGGATTTCCCAGCAATGGAGCAGAAGTTTGCAACTGCTAAAGAACGCCGCATGGCTCGTCATCAGGCAGTAAAGCGCCAACGAATACAGCGTAAAGACAACGCAGTTAATCCTTATTACACTAAGGAAAATGTCCACGCTATGATTAACAATGGTGTTGAGGATGCTGCTGAGAATCTCTCACGCATCTACGCAATGCAACATGCACATCTTGATGATATGGCAGACCGCATTGGCGCTCGTATTACTGCAGCCGAAAGCAATGCAATCAAGTCACGACTTGGTTATGGCACTATGGATGTTGCAGCCAATGGTCACAACTATGCACTGCCTAATGCTTTTGAAGGCGCATCATGGTTCCTTGGTCGTACATCTGCTGAGCAGACATGGAACGCAATGGTATCTTCACAGGAGATGGCATTTACAACTGGCATAGGTTCACGCACAGTAAGCGGAGTTAAGCCTAATGACCCACGCTATTTTGAGGCTTGGTCAAACATACTTAACATGCACTTCCGTGACCCAGAATCAGGAGTGATGGACCCACTGGTTCGTCAGATTCTTGACGGTGCCACTGATACAGATTTACTTAAGTGGTTCAAGACATTTGATGGCAGCAAGTATGCCAATGATACCTACACCCGCGTTGGTGAGGGCATTGGATTTACTAAGTTGCGTGCTGGTGAACTTGATGAACACCTTGCAGAGAAAATTGCAATCACTCGCAATGCTGTAAAGGTTTACATCCCAGATGAAGAAACAGCGCTATTCCTTTCAGCGGCTACCCCAGAGGGTAGACCAATGACAGGCGGCGAAGTTCAGGATTATCTAGTCAATCGCTTTGGTAAGAACCCAGAGGAGTTGCCTGAAATCAACGGACTTCTTGTTACTACCTCTAAGGAATACAAGGACCAAGAGCGCCTTATTGATACCTTTAACCGCCGCGTAATGCGTTTCCTTGGCTCACTGCCAGAAGATGTATTCGCTCGTCACCCATTAACACAGAGTGTTTACTCTCGCCGTTTGCGTTTGAACATTGACCAGATGGCTACAGCCAAGGGTACTGACCGTCTAACTGCAGAAGAACTTAGCCGTGCAGTACGCGGTGCAAGAGAAGAAGCACGCCAAGAAGTAGAGCGCACGCTCTTTACGATTGTTCGCCGTACAGGTGCATCATCTAGCACAGTAATGTCACTGATGTTCCCCTTCTATAAGGCTTATGAGAATACTATTAAGCGTTGGGGTGGTATCGTCACAGAGAACCCTTCTGTCTTAACCAACATCTCACGCACCATTGCTCAGGTAGTTAATGGGCAGTTAGTTGTAGACCAAGATGGTAACCGCATCGAAGATGCTACCCAGATTGGCGCAGGCGGTAACCTAGTTATTCAGGTTCCACAAGGATTCATCAATTCACTTCCAGCATCATGGAAGCCTATTGTTGAAAACTCATTTAAGAACATTAACATCCCGCTGCAGAGCCTTGATGTTATTACACAGGGTCAACCTGGTAACCCAGGTGCTGGTCCTATCCTTGTTGCTCCAGCGTATCTAATTCTTAAAAGCAGACCAGAACTTGAACAAGCGTTTGAGCCTTTCTTCCCTGCAGGTCAGCCACAAAAGGTAACAGACTTGTTTACCCCTGCTGTAATACGCCGTTTAACAACGATGTGGACACAGGATGAACTCTATGTTCGTACCTTTAATCAGATGCTTCGTTACGAAACATACAACTTCAATTCAGGCAAGCGTGATGAGCCTACATTGGATGAGATTACAGATAAGACAAACAAGTTCTTCTTGCTCCGTGCGTTGACTTCAATCTCTGCACCATTTGCTATCTCACCTGAGATGGATTTCTACCAGCGTGCGTTCCGTCAGTTCCAAGAACAATACGGAGCAGGCGAAGCAGAGGCTAAGTTCCTTGAGATGTATCCAGATTACTTCGAGGCTACTGTTAGTCTTTCTAAGAGTCCAGGTGGGCTTGAGGCAAATGTGCAGACAGTGCGTAACCTTAAGAAGTACGGCAACCTTATGGCTGCTGCAGAGGCATCTGATAACCCAGAGTTGATTGGCTTCCTTGCCAATGACTTTGATGGTCAGTACACATTTAGTCAAGCAGCATACCAATGGCAGTACCGTAAAGGTGCATACCCTGGTTCAAAGAATACTTATCGTCAGAATCGTAACCCTGCTGAACTCGTACGCGATGCCAACATCAAGCGTGGCTGGACTGAGTTCGGAAGAATTATGGATGGCATTGATGCCTTCAAGATTCAAAACGGTATCAGTTCTGACCGCGACCCTAAACTTGCTAACCACTTAGAAGCAAAGCGACTATGGGTTAAGGCAACTGCAGAAGTTAACTTCGACTGGTACTCAGAGTACATCTCACCAGATAGAGGCAAGTACGAGCGCCGTGCAAGAGTTCTTGAGACAGCGCTACAGGATAAGGCTTGGATGACTGCCAATGGCAATCGCCCAGTAGTTAAATCACTTGCTGTCTACCTAGATGTACGCAAGAAGATTGCTGCAGTCCTTGCTCAGCGTGACCGCTTAGGTGGTTCTGCTTCACTAGAGGCAAAGAGCAATGCAGATATTTCAGATGTATTTGGTGCAATCAAGACACAGTTAGTTGCCGAAAGTCCAGAGTTCGGTGAGTTCTTTAATCGTTACTTCATAAATGATTCGGTGGTGGTTTAATGGCAGGCGAAAAAGACAAGCCAAAGACAAACTCTGGCAACGCTGCTGGTACTGGCGCACCTAAGTCAGCAAACTTTGATGCCATCCTCGCGCAACTTGCTGCAAGCGGTGGCGCTCCTCAAGGTGGCGGTACAGTCTTTACTGAACAAGAGGCATCAGCCTATGTTCAGGCTGTCTACCAACAGTTGTTGGGTCGCAATGCCGTAGGCGTTGAGTACCGTAAAGGTGTTAATGCTTTCTTAAGTCAGAGCCAAGATACGGGTGTTAGTGGTCGTCAACAGGCTATTGAATCAATGGTCCAGTCAAGCCCTGAGTTTGTTAAGCGTACAGAAAATACATACCTTGATGCTATCTATAACGAGGTTGCTAAAGATGTTAGGAGTACACGCTAATGGCAGACCCAAGAGCAGGTGCCCAAACTCAGACACCTGAGGATAAACTACAGCAACTTGGTAGAGCAATCTATCAGTATGAGCAAATTGTTAAATCAGAAAAGCCAGGTAGCCCAGAGTTTAATAAGGCTGCTGCCGCTCTTAAGAAACTTCGTGAACAGTTTGCTGCCGCAAATAAAGAAGTGCAGACAAAGCGTGATGCTGCTAAAAGAACAACAGCACAGAAAAAGTTAAAGGCTCTTGAAGAAGAACGACTCCGCAAGGTAGCCCTTGACGAAGATACAACTGATGTTGATAATAAGATTACTGCAGAAAAAAATAAGGCTACTGCAACTCCTCCTGTTACACCTAAGGCTGGAGTTAAAGATTCTGACGGCGATGGCACTCCAGATGTTGTTGACAAGACACCAACTGTTGCTAACAAGCCACCAGTAATCGTTAAGCCAAAGCCAAAACCTGGCGATGGGTCTGATACTCCTCCTCCAGCAGATGGCTTAGATACTAAAACACTTTGGGTGTCATACCTGCGTAGTACATTTGCTTCCCTTGAAGATAAGACTCAGAAGGCTCAGATTGATAAACTTCTTGAGGATGCTAAGAAATTTAAGTATGACGAAAAAACCTTTATGGAAATACTTAAGGGTACTATCTGGTGGCAGACAACATTGCCATCAATGCGTTCTTTCTTTCTTGAGACATCTGACCCACGCAATGCATCTACCTTCACTGAGAAGGTCCAGAACAAGATGTCAACCATTGCCGCTAAGTTGGATACCCTTGGTATCTCAGCAATGTCAACTGACCCAGCCACTGGCAAGTTAATTGACAACTCAGAATTTATTAAAGGTCTTGCTATGCAGACCATCCAGAACGGTTGGGATGATGCGCAACTAGAAGATTTTATTGCAACCAAATCAAATGTTATGTTTACAGGTGGAGGAACCCTTGGTTCTACACTTGAGAAGGTTAAGAACCAGGCATATATGTATGGCATCAAGATTGATTCAGCGCTTGAGAAGGAGATTAACTTCTCACTTCTTGACCCTAACGATGGTAGAGATGCTAACTATTGGCTTTATTCAATGAAGCAACAAGCAATGGATAGTCCAACATACAAGCCGTTCTCCGAGTCTCTCAAGGCTGGGCGTAGCCTATATGAAGTAACCAATAACTACCGCCAACAGATGGCTAACTTGTTAGAGGTTGACTCAACAGCAATTACATGGGATGACCTCATGGGTAAAGTTGTTGACAACACAACTGGCAATGCCCGCACCTTCGCTGACTTCACTAAGCAAGTTAAGCAAGACAAACTCTGGCAGTATACAAAAAATGCAAAGGAAACATATAGCAATATGGCACTTGACCTTGCACGAACATTTGGGTTCAGCGGCTGATGGCAATAGACGACATTGATGCATCAGACCGTAAACTTATGGCGCAAGCCCGCGCTGGGCGCGGAGTTATTGCAGCACAAAACGCAGCAACTACTAAGGCTCCAACTAACGATGCCGAAATGCTGGCTGCTCTTAATGCGCAGATTGTAAAATCTCAAGCACGCCTTGCTGACCTAGAAAAGACACAAACAGAACTAAACCTTGCCCAAGGTTTAAACGCTGATGGTAGCAAGAAAACTGCTACACAGGTTCTTATGGCACAAAGGGAAGAAACAGCAGCAACCCGCGCCACGCTTGAAGCCAGCAACCCATTATTTAATAAAGCAGCAGGACCGCCATCTGCGCCCGCTGGTTATGTGTATAGGTGGATTGGTGGAACTACCACTGGTCAATATCAATTATATTCAACTGGTGCAGGTACAGGCGGTACAGTCGGTACGGGTGGAACTGACGGCACAGGTGGTGCTACTGGAGCCTTCACATGGACCGACCCAGATACTGGTGTAATAAAGACATTTAACTCTGCAGCAGAACTAAACGCATTTGTTACAACTTGGTCTACAAAGAAATCATCTGACTCAGCAACATCCGCAGCAGCAGCCGCTGCTAAGGCTAAGGCTGAAATAGAAGCACAGGCAAAAAGAACTGCGCAACAAGACTTCAAAGCCGCTCTTACCGAAATGGGTCTTGCTGATTTAGCAGATACCGTTGATGAGATGATTCGTCAGGACTTTACTGCATCACAGATTAAACTTGAACTGCCTAAGCAAGAAGCATATATGAAGCGTTTTCCAGGCATGAAGGCTTTGCGAGATGCAGGACAGGCTGTTAACGAGGCTACATATATCTCAATGGAGAAGGGCTACCTTCAAACACTTGGAGCCTACGGTTTAGATTCTGGAGTATTTGGTACTCGCGCTGAACTAGGTAAGTACATTGCTAATTTAGTATCACCACGCGAATTCGAGGAGCGAGTAAATATCGCCAAGACTCGCGTTGCTGATAATGCAGATGTAGTCAAGCAACTCAAGGGTTACTACCCAGAGATTGATGATTCAGCCGTTGTTTCATATCTGCTCAACCCCACAAAGGGTATGGACATTATTAAGAAGCAGGTTCGTGCTGCTGAGATTGGTGCTGCTGCAACATACGCAGGGTTCACTGACCTTGGAGGCAAGGCTTCATTAGGTACAGGTTATGCCGAGTCACTTATCGGAGCCACTGGTACTGCAGATTTAGCAGCACTTAAGAAAGACTTTGGGCAGGCTAAGACACTTGCTCGTACACAGTCACGCCTTGCAGGTATCGAAGGTCAGACTTACAACGATACAGAAGCAGTCAATGCAGCCATTGCTCAAGAGCAGGCTTCAATACTTTCTTCACAACGCAGAGCCGAAAGAGAAACGAAGTATCGTTTCGGCGGTTCAAGCGGCGTTGGTTCTACTTCGCTGAAAAGCACTACGAACCAATAAATAGAATCCTGAACGGACCCACCAGCCCCGTCAGCGTAATAGTCTGGTAGCAATAGCCGACATGGTTTCCCCGAACCGCGTTTGTGGATTGCGAATACAACTAACAAGGGAGATAGGTAGATGGCTACCAATTACGAATACGATGACGAAGATGACTTCACCGAAGAAGGTGGAGATGTCGTTAAGCAACTACGGAAAGTAAACCGTACGCTCGAAAAGCGTTTAAAGGAACTTGAGGCAGAGGCTAACGGTCTGAAAATTCAGACTCGTCAGCGTACAGTCAAGGATGTACTGACAGCAAAGGGTATCAACCCAAAAATCGCAGCATTTATCCCACAAGATATTGAGGGAGAAGAAGCAATCTCAGGATGGCTCAATGAACATGGCGATATTTTTGGGGTTACCCCGCCAGAAGAAGCAAAACAAGACAGCGAAGATGTATCTGCTGCAAAGAGAATCGCCAACACAATCAACAGCGCAGCAGCGCCAACGATTGATGAAGATGCATTAGCAAAGATTCTATCCGCAGAAGGTCCCGCTGCTTTGAACGCCATCCTTGGTATTAACTAACTTACAAACTACCAATCACCTTAGGAGGTGAACTAAATGGCATATACAGACACAACAGCAATCGCTGGTCTTATCAAGACAGCGTATGACCGCTATGTTGAGTTCGCTCTGCGCAGCCAGCCAATGATTCGTTCAGTGGCAGACAAGCGCCCAGCACAGCAAGCCATGCCAGGTTCAACCGTTGTATTCTCACTCTACAACGACTTGGCGGCTGCTACTTCAACACTCGGAGAAACCACAGATGTCACAGCAGTGGCATTACCAGATGTATCAACCGTTTCTGTCACACTAGAAGAAAAGGGTAACGGCGCACTTGTTACACGCAAGTTGCAGTTATTCTCACTTTCAGATGTTGACCCAGCAGTTGCAGACATCATTGCCTATAACATGGCAGACTCCATTGACCAACTCGCAATGTCAGCACTTAACGGCGGAACTTATGTTCAGTATGGTGGAGCAACAGCGACATCAACAGCAACCGTTACAGCAGCATCAACTATTGATTCTGCAGACATCCGCAAGTTAGTTGCAAAATTGCGCACACGCAAGGCTGTACCACGCGAGGGTAACCTCTACTGGACAGGCATCCACCCAGAAGTTTCACACGACCTTCGTGCTGAGACAGGCAGTGTGGGTTGGCGTGATATTCACTCACTTACAGATTCAGGTCAGGGTAACCTCTGGGCTGGAACCATCGGTACATACGAAGGTGCTTTCTTTGTTGAAACTAACCGCATGTATTCTGCTAAGTCAGGTGCAGACCAGTCAACACTCGCAACAACAGCAGTAACTGTTGCTGGAACATCAGGAGGATTTACTTTTGGTGTTGCTTCATCTGCGGTTATTGCTACTCGCGCAGAAGTTGGCGATAAGGTTTCAGGAACAGGCATTGCTTCAACAGCCAAGATTTCTGCAATCTCAACCACAGGTTCAACAACAACATTTACTCTTACTGTAGCAAATACTGCTGCAGTAACAGCAACAACTGTTGTTACAGTAACTCCAGTAACTCGCGTTTACAGCACAATCTTGTGCGGTAAGCAGGCACTTGCAGAGGCTGTAGCAGTTGAGCCAAATGTTGTTATCGGACCAGTTACAGATTCACTCATGCGTTTCCGACCAATCGGTTGGTACGGCGTACTTGGATTCTCTCGCTACCGCGAAGAATCTCTATACCGCATTGAATCAGGTTCTTCAATCGCAGCATTGTAGTTGCAACGGGGGGCAGGGCTTCGGCTCTGCTCCCCTCTAACTAAGGACATAACATGTATAGATTTACAACACCAACAGTTGAAGAAACCCCAGCAGGTGGCGGTCCTTTGTTTTCTCGCATGACACTACATCAAGGCATTTCAGTTCTCCGTACGCAGGGCGTGTATTCCTCCTACAGATACCCATCGCTTACGGAAGTAATAGCAGCAGAAGAAGTTTATTTAGGCGGGCATATCTATGAAGTAGATGATGAAGCCGCAGTCCGTTTAACCTCAGCAGGTTACGGGGAGTACCTGGAGGCAATTTAATGGCATGTAGAACGGGCTGTCCAACGCAAGACCACGCTAATTGGGGCGAGTGTCTGCGAGCATCGAACCTAGAGTTCGGGACAGGCGATGCAAACTCATCAGCGAGTATGCCTAAGAAAAAATTTGAAGCAGAACTGCAAGCGTATAGAGATGCTAGAAAGCAAGGCATCCAGCCAACTGGAACATCAATGGCTAAAATACAAGCAGCAGTAGACCTTTCCAATAAGGCTGGTAAAGCCTTTGATGGAAACACTAACTCATTTAAAAACTAAGGGAGGAAACCATGGCACCAAAGAAAAAACCTGTCGTAAGACAGAAAAAAGTTATAGATTTAGATACTTACTCCGCTCTTGATGCCTATGCGATTACCCTTAACGAGTATTTCAAGTCATTAAGAAAAGCAGGATTTACTGAGACTCATGCCTTCTGGCTTATGTCAGATAAAGAGAGTTACCCAGATTGGATTCTTCCAATCAAACCGTTAGAAAAAATATCAGGCAACGACTATGAAGAAGATGAGGATGAATAATGTCAGTTAAAGGCGAGAAGTACACATCAATGGCAGCAAAGAAGAAGCACGAAAAAACAGAAGGTCCTGCTATGCGCATGAAAGAATACGGCGCAAAGAAGAAGGCTGCTCCAAAGAAGATGGGCAAGAAGAAGTAATGTGCATCGAGTGCGGATGTTATTCAACCAAGACACCTTACGGTGTTGGCGGAAGCGCAGTTAATAAGCCAGCCTCTGCTGATGCAAACAAGTACAACTCTATCGCTGCAAAGCCAGCACAGGAGATGAACAATGAAGATGACTAAGAAGGCTACAAAAGTCAAGAAGGTTATGGGTGAGTTTAAACGCGGAACCCTACACTCTGGTAAGGGTGGACCTGTTGTTAAGTCCAAGAAGCAGGCAGTCGCTATCGCAATGAGCGAAGCAAAGATGGCAAAGAAGAAGAAGTAATGGCAGACCCAAGATTAAAGCGAGCAGGAGTATCAGGGTTTAATAAACCAAAGCGTACGCCTAGCCACCCAACAAAGTCACATGTAGTTGTAGCAAAGTCGGGAGAGCAGGTTAAGACTATTCGCTTTGGTCAACAGGGTGTCACTGGCGATAAGAAGCCAACAGCACGACAAGCATCATTTAAAGCACGCCATGCGAAGAACATTGCCAAGGGCAAGATGAGCGCAGCGTACTGGGCAGATAAGGTGAAGTGGTAATGAAGAAAGCATTTTGGGATAAGAAGAATCCAAACAAGAAGTCAACCCCTCTAACACCAGCCCAGAAAACTAAGGCTAAGGCAATGGCTAAGAAGGCTGGGCGACCATACCCAAACCTTGTTGACAACGCAGCAGCAAAGCGAAAGGGTAAGTAATGGCAACAGGAGTAGCAGGAAGCACGCTAGTCGGTGAGTTAAACCGTCTGGCTGGAGTCACAGATAGAGCAGCCTTTAAAGGGCTACTGGGGGCTGCTAACGCCTATGCAGGAACTACTGGCAAAGGATTGCTTGGAGCCTTGAACTACAAGGCAAGCACAAGCCGTACCCCAAATGACTTCAAGGGCTTGACCGCAGTATGTAATGAACTGGCTGGAACCACAGGCAAGTCTGCCGTGGATGCCCTAAGGAGTATTAACCTATGAGTACATTTAATGCATTGGCTGAGCGTGTTGACACGCTCCTTCATGGATACTCCATTGCTACAGAGGCAACCACATGGCTTACTACCTCTGCTACTGCCGCCTCAAAAACTCTTACCCTTCACGATGTCGGAGTCCTTGGTCGTGGGTTTATCCAGATTGACGATGAGATTCTTCATGTTCACTCTATTGACCCAGCCAACAGCCAGGTAACCATTTCCCCTTGGGGCAGAGGACAGCGTGGTACTGCTGCGGCAGCGCATGCAACAAATGCAAAGGTAACTGTTGCTCCGCTATTCCCACGCAATGAGATTAAGCGTGCTATTAACGACACCGTTAATGCAATGTATCCAAACATATTTGGCGTAGGTCAGACAGAGTTTACTTATATCGCTAACCGCACAACATACGATTTGCCAGATTCAGCAGAGCAGATTCTTAATATCACACACGAAACAATCGGACCATCTAAAGAGTGGCTTCCTGTTCGTGCGTATAACTTTGACCGTATGGCTAATCCAACAGCCTTCGGTACGGCAGGTGAACTGGGTAAGAGCGTAAGCGTTCTTAGTCCAATCATGCCAGGTCGTAAAGTCAATGTGGCTTACGGCAAGCGCCCAACAGTATTCACAGACGGTGACCAAGAGTTCTCAACTTGGACAGGGTTGCCTAACTATGCAGAAGATGTAGTTATCTACGGAGCAGCGTTTCGTATGGTTTCTTTCATTGACCCATCACGCCTTGCACCTCAGTCAGCATCAGCCGATGCTCTCGATATGCAGCAAGGCGCTCGCACAGGTGAATCAACATCACGCTTCTTGTTTAATGTTTATCAACAGCGTTTAAATGAAGTTGCTGAGAATCAGCGCCGTCAATATCCAACTCGTTCCCACTATCAAAGATAGGTAAATAAATGGCAGCAGGCGACCCAGGTACACTAAAGCGGAACTATTCCGCCATTGCAGTAGAGACAACTCTTACTGCTGCTCTTGCTTCTCAATCTCAAGGTGATGCAAACACATCGTTTGTTATAGCCTCAGTATCAGGATTCCCATCATCGTTTCCTTATTCACTCATTGTAGACCCTGATACAAACAAGGAAGAAGTAGTCACTGTCTATGGCGGCGCTGGAACCACACTCCAAGTTTATCGTGGGCAGGACAACACACAGGCTGTAGCACACTCAGCGGGTGCAACTATTCGCCACGGTATCTCAGCCCGCGAGTTCAAGGAACTCCAGACACACATCGCTGCACGCGGCTTTGTATCTGACACAAGCATCCTCAACAATGTGGACACACATGTTCACGGTATTTCTACTGGCGAAGGTGATGTAGTTGGAACACTTAAGACACAAACTCTAGCCAGCAAAACACTTACATCCCCACTTGTATCAGGGCTAACACTGACAGATGCAAGCATTGTATTTGAAGGAGCAACTGCCGATGCTTTTGAAACAACGCTTACGGTTACTGACCCAACTGCTGACCGCACTATTACGCTTCCAAATGTCACAGGAACTGTGGCAATTCTTGATGCAGCACAAACGATTTCTAACAAAACTCTTTCTAGCGATACTCTGGGTAGCGACCTTGCTGCTGGTGGATTCAAGGTAACAGGACTTGCAACACCATCTGCAAACGCAGATGCAGCAACTAAATTATATGTAGATACTCAGGTATCTAATCTTGTTGCCTCAGCACCTGGAACTCTTGATACTCTCAACGAGTTGGCAGAGGCTCTTGGCGATGACCCAAACTTTGCAACAACAATGACCAATGCTCTAGCAGCCAAGTTGTCACTAGCAGGTGGCACAATGACTGGCGCTATTGCAATGGGTACAAACAAGATTACTGGTCTTGGAACTCCAACAGCATCTACCGATGCAGCCAACAAATCTTACATTGACACAATGGCATCTAGCGCTGGTGCATCTTCTACCGCTGCGGCTCTATCTGCAGCAAGTGCAGCGGTAAGCGCATCAAGTGCAGCAACATCAGCATCTAGCGCTGACCTTTCATATACAAACATTATTGGTACAACAGGTTCTGGTCTTGTCCGTGATATGGGTGATATTACAACAACCGACACGACAACTACTACCTATATCAACATTGCAACTGTTGCCGCCGCCGCAGCAACTAGCGCATCAAGCGCTTCAACCAGTGCAAGTTCTGCTGCTACTAGCGAAACTAATGCTGCTGCAAGCGCCGTTGCTGCTAATACAAGTGCTAACAATGCATCGGCATCTTCTTCACAGGCTGCTGTATCTGCATCATCGGCAGCGACAAGTGCTACCGCTGCTGCTACATCTGCAACTAGCGCTGCAGCAAGTGCAACAACTGCATCTAACTCAGCGGCAACAGCATCTACATCCGCTGGTCAGGCTGCAACTAGCGCAACAAGTTCTGCAGCAAGTGCAACACTTGCAAACAATTGGGCAACACTTACATCTGGTCCAGTTGCAGGCGGAGAATACTCTGCTAAATATCACTCACAACTTTCAGCAACCAGTGCTACTGCTTCGGCATCTAGCGCTTCGGCTGCTGCGACAAGTGCAACAAGTGCTGCTGCCAGTGCTACCGCTGCAGCAACATCTGCTACATCCGCTGCTGCATCAGCAACCGCTGCTGCTACCAGCGCTACATCGGCTGCTGCTTCGGCAACGGCTGCTGCAGGTTACATCCCAGCCATTAGCGCAGGAGTTAATGGCTACTTCTTAACAAACAATGGAACATCCGCTTCATGGTCTAACCTATCCGATTGGGGAACAATCTAATGCCATTTGCATTTCAGCGCCGTAGAGGCACAACAGCACAACATGCATCCTTTACAGGTCTACTTGGCGAATTGACAGTAGATACCGATAAGGACACAGTAGTAGTACATGATGGAGCCTTAGCAGGTGGATACCCTCTTGCTAGAGCAAAGGGTGGAACCCTTGAAGATACAGTAGTTCGAGGACTTGAGGAAGATGTAAATGTTGTGGCTTCTGCTGCAACTGGAACAATCAACTTAAATGTTGAAACTGCTTCTATCTGGTACTACACATCTAACGCAACAGCCAACCACACACTTAACATTAGATACAATGCTACAGCAGGGTCTTTGAATACTGCTCTAGCGGTTGGTGATGCTATTACCGTAGTATGGCTTAACACCAATGGTGCAACTGCTTATTATCCAAGCACAATCCAGATTGATGGAACTACTGTAACCCCAAAGGTTCCAGTAGCAATCACGGCTGGTAACGCATCATCTATTGATGCCTATGTATTTACAATCATTAAGACAGCATCTGCTACATTTACTGTGCTTGAAACACAAACTAAGTTTGCTTAATAGGGGGTAGTTATGCCATTGCTAACAACGCAATCCGCTAAGGGATTTGGATGGGGTAAGTTTGCAGAATCTGCAATTACAAGCGATTATGAATCTATACAAACTATTACTGTAGGTTCTGGTGGACTTAGAACTGCAAGTTTTACATCTATTCCAGCAACCTTTAAGCATCTTGAAATTAGACTTTGGGGTTATAGCAATAGAACCGACAATATTATTGATGACTACAATATAAGAATCAATGGAGATACTGGCTACAATTATTCTTATCACTTCATAATTGGAGAGGGTGGAGGAACTACGCCTAGTTTTGGAAACGGTGTTTCTGTTAGCACAATCAATAGTTCTCCTTGTATTGGTACGGTAAGAAGTGGTGGTATTTCTAATGGTGGAGCAATTATTCAAATACCAGACTATGCAAATACAAATAAACTTAAAACATTAAAGTTAATTGGTGGTTGTGATTTAAATGGAGCAACCTCTCCTGCTCCTGGTCGTGCTGGCATAGTTTCTGGTGTCTGGCAAGGTTCAAATAATGCTATTAGCCAAATAGATTTATTTGCTTCTCAGACCTATAACTGGGGACAGTATACCAATATCGCTCTCTACGGAATTAAGGGGTAACGGCTATGGCTGCAGGTCCAACTTATGTACCAATCAATAACACAACATTAAGTTCTTCAACAAATGTTGTTACCTTCTCATCTATCCCAGCAACTTATACTGACTTAGTTCTTGTATGCCGTATGGCAGCAACAAGTCCAGCAGCAAATGCTTTTAAACTTGATTTCAACAGTGGCGCTGCAGGTTCTGTTCACTCTCAAACTAACTTGCGTAGTGATGGTTCTACTACTGGTTCAAGCAGAGAACAAAATGAAGCAAATGCAAGATTTCTTACATCAGTAAACCCAGGTCCAAGTGGAACTGAATATATCCACATATTAAATTATTCTAATACAAATACATATAAAAACATAGTATCTCTTGGCGGAGATGTTGGTTATGGTGTTGAAATAAATAATAATAGTTGGCGTTCATATTCTGCTATCTCATCTATAAGTATTTTTTTTAGTAGCCCTACTGGAAACGCTATGCTTTCGGGTTCACAATTTACATTATACGGAATTAAGGCGGCATAACTATGGCTAAAGGATACGAGTTTATTAGCAGCAGCATTGCTTCATCTGGTGCAGTGGGTTCACTATCGCTGACATCTATTCCATCTGGGTATGCAAGTCTATTGTTGATTATGTCATTAAGAAGTGCTAGAACTAACTCTGCAGATGATGGTTTAAAACTTACATTTAATGGTGAAACTGCAGTGACAAATAATAATTCCACATTTTTTTATGGTTATGGAAACACTTACAGTCAAGGTTATAGTGGTGAATCAGGATACCTAAACGGAGATTTGGCTACTGCTAATATATTTTCTTCACACGAAATCCTTATACCAAACTATACGGATGCCAACACAGTCAAACCTTATCTTGCATTTAGTACAACAGAAAATAATGCGGCAGGAGCGTTGATGGATGTTCGTGCTATGAGATGGGGAACATCAGGCGGTGCTGCAATTACAAGAATTGACATAGCAGCAGCAACGGGCAACAACTTAAAACAATACTCATCAGCATACCTATACGGCATACGACAATCATAAGGAGATACAATGACAACAGACACACCAATGGTTCTTGAGAAGAACTGCACAACTGGAGAAGAAATCCTCCGCCCTTTTACAGCAGCAGAACTTGCTCAATTAGAAGTAGATGCAGCAGCCTACGCAATAAAAGAAGCAGAACAAGCAGCAGCAGCAACAGCACTTGCTGCGCTCAAGGCATCTGCTAAGGCTAAGTTGGTAGCAGGCACACCTCTTACAGAAGCAGAAGCAGCAACAATCGTTCTGTAATTAAATGGATACATTAGTAACCGACATAGTTCCGCTTATGCGGGACATAGATGATGCAATAGATGAAGCGGAAGAACAAATATACTAAGGAGATACAGTGGCAATAACTAGCCGTGCGCCCCATATTACCGAACGCCCAGTCATTGACCTATCTGGTTCCGTATCTCAATACTACGAAATCACAAGCAATGCCTTTGACATCGCTATTGCGGGCTTACCGTTTGTCTTTGCTATTACTGACTCTACCCCTTACCGCCGACAGACTGCAGAGTTTCGTACTCAGCGCTTTGACAACGGGCGTGACCCAGGTGAGCAGTCGCTCTCTGGCTCAGGCTATTGGATTCGCTCTCAGTCATCCTTTCATTTAGGCACAGGCATTAACTATGCTGAGCCATTGGAAGGTGATGTAGAGCAGATAAAGTTTCGTTACAAATCATCTACTGGCATTGACCCTTGGACTGCTGGACAATTATCACTGCTTAAGAACACCTCACTACAAGAGCCAAGCACTACCAAGTCTCAAGTATTTTCAACAACAATCGGCGCTGACAACTTTCTTATCCAAGTAAACAACTCAGCCTCAGATACTAAGCGCATTATTAAAATATCTGCAGATGGTGCTACTGAAACCACCATAGCAAACAATACAGCCATCACAGAAGCCATCTTATTCTCATGCATGGGTGGCAACGACTTAATGGTTGTTACTGCAACCAAAGTATGGCGCTATTCTTTTGATGCTGCATCTCCTGCGCTACACCAAGACTATGCCATCAATACAGCCAACGCATCAGTGGCTGCAATCAATTATGTAAAGCAACGCTTCATCCTTGCTTATTCAGATGTCAGTAAGAATACATTTGTATATGAATTAGCACGCAACACAGGCTCCTCTATTAACCTCAGCACACTTACTGCCGTTAACGGAAGCACAACCCTACCTATTGGTTTTACCTTTACTGCTGTCACGGAATCAAGCAACGCAATCTATGTTGGTGGATTCTCTGGTGACGAAGGCATGGCACTTAAGATTACTGTTGATGCAACTGGTTCCCTTACCACCATGACACGCGTTATTCTCTTGCCTAAGAGCGAGATACTAACAGCCCTCTATGGATACCTTGGCTCCTATGTAATGATAGGAACTAACCGAGGCGTGCGTGTTGGTGTTGTAGATACCAATGGAGACATTACATACGGTCCATTGTTATTTGAAGATACTGGAAACATCTATGCTTTTGCAGCAGCCAACAACTTTGTATGGGCTGGCGTTAATGCTGGCATCGGTGGACAGTCTGGCTTAATACGCATTAACCTGGGTTCCCCATTGACAAACGGTGGCTATGCCTACGCAACAGATTTAGTTGCCGCATCAAAGACTGGGCATGTCCACTCAGTTGCAATCTTTGCCGATGGGCGCAAGGCTTTTACAGTAGAAAGCACTGGGCTTTATGTTGAGCATGCCACAGAGTTGGTTGAATCTGGAACTATAGAGACTGGTCTTATTCGTTTTGATACTCTTGAGAACAAGGCATGGAAGCGTATCCGTGTTCGTCACCCAGAAACATTGCAAGGAGATATTCAAATTGCCCGTGTTAAAGAGACAGTTGCAGACTCACTCACTACTATTGCGCAAGGTAACATTGAACAATACGACTACGACCTTGCTTTGGTATTTACGGATGTATCACCTGATGCTGCGTTCCGCTTCAACCTCTACCGTAACGCAACGACTGCTTCGACTGGCGCTGTTATGTATGGTTATTCCGCTAAGGCTTTGCCTACTCCTACACGCGCTCGCGTTATCCAAATTCCAATCCTTCTTTTCGACAAAGAAACCGACAAGTTAGGTAACATCATTGGCTTTGATGGCTATGCAAGACAGCGTTTAAATGCACTAGAAACAGTAGAAGGTGCTGGTGAAACAGTTGTTATCCAGGACTTCACCGCAGGCGGTGAGCCTATTGAAGCAGTTATTGAACAAGTTACCTTCACTCGCACCACTCCACCTAAGAGCGGTTTCACTGGATACGGTGGAATTGCACAAGTTATCGCTAGAACGGTAGTTTAAATATGACACCCACAGACTGGGCTGCCCTTGCTGTCTCTGTTGCTACTATTGTTGGTGCTTTTATAGCATCAGTGCGATGGCTAGTTAAACATTATCTTTCTGAATTAAGACCGAATAGTGGCTCAAGCCTCCGTGACTCCGTTGACAGACTTGAAGAACGCGTTGACCGTATCTATGAAATGTTGTGTGACCGCAAAAACTAATTGAAAGGTACAAGTGAAACTTCCCCGTTTACTTGCAGTCTGGTTCCTCACAATAGGAACTTCTTTTTTCTTTTTACCATCAGCAGTTGCAGTTCCGCCAGAGTTAATGGCTAGAAATGTAACAATCATTTGTGCTAATCCTGCGGGTGAAACTCATGCCACAAACACAGGTTGGGATGCTGACAACACTTACTTCAATGGTAAGGGTGACATCGCAAGATTGTTTTGTGAAGGTGGATTTGGTGGTGAGTGGACTACTTACATCAGTGATAACTACACAGGTGTTGGAAGATATTACAATGGCATAGCGCCTACTGTAAGTCCCAGTCCAGAGCCTTCTGTGTCACCATCGCCTTCGCCTGAGCCAAGTCCAACGCCATCTCCAACTCCGACAGCCGAAGCCTCGCCTGCACCAACTCAGTCTCCTTCTCCACAACCATCTCCGAGTGAGACTCCAACTGCAACTGCCAGTCCTTCTCCTGAGACTTCCACTGTAACAACTGAGACTGCCACTGCCGTGAGCAGTGATACCGCGACAGCGACCAGCCCAGCAGAAACATCAACAGCAACAACAAGTAATCAAACACCCGTTACACCTGCTCCCGAACCAGCGCCAAGCGTGCCTGCCACGCCGCCTGCGGTAGAGCCGCAACCAACTCCTGTACCTCAACCTCAACCTGAGCCATCTCCTCAACCAGTGCCCAAACCTCAGCCTCAACCAGTGCAACCCGCACCTGAGCCTGCACCCGTTCCAGAGCCAGTGCCAGTTCCTCCTGCGCCTGAGCCAGAGCCTGTTCCAGTGGAGACTGCTCCACCCGTAGAGGAGCCTGCTCCTCCTGCCGTGGAACCATTACCAGAACCTATCCCAGAGCCAGTACCAGAGGCGGAGATACCACCTACCGAGCCTGCTCCTGAGCCTGCTGACGAAGCGCCTGCGCCTCCACCAGATGTAGTTCCTGAACCCCCCGTAGATAGCACGGATGATGCGGAACCTGTTGTAGATACGCCTGAGTTGATTCAT
>Ga0114974_10000727_pt1 | contig 27180 bp, 23 predicted proteins | sample S_130206_EF_Meta_FD_87318 | JGI IMG/M metagenome (GOLD analysis project Ga0114974, IMG submission 87318) | Freshwater microbial communities from Lake Simoncouche, Canada to study carbon cycling - S_130206_EF_MetaG | ecosystem: Environmental > Aquatic > Freshwater > Lake | place: Lake... | reverse complement strand
TCGCCATATTTGCTAAATTGTTCAGTGACATATTTAAACAACAATTGAGATATATTTCCTGGCGGAAATAGCACATCTAACTCTTTATCTTCAAATGAAGTGCTTTTATCTTCTTCTGGGTCATACCAAGCGTGTTTAGTCCAATTAATATTTTCTGTGTCTTTGATAACCTGTTCGCAGACGTCTTTAGGTATAATGTCTTTCTGCACCGAAATAAAATCAGTTAATTTAAAATTAGCCATATTTTAACTCAGTCAAGCTGCCTTTGTTAGTGTAACCGGCAGGCATAACATTCATTGATATTGTATATCTCCACCCTTCAAACGGCTGTGCATCGGTGTAGTGCGGCAACCAGGACGGAAATAATACCAAGGATCCAGTTTCAGAAGGGCAAGGCCAGACATTGTCTGCTATTTGAGCGTGTGATGCCACTGTAAGACCGCTGCGTATTTGATAGCGAGGGTCTTCAAAAAATGTAGGACTGGGATTTTCTGAAATATAATAAATCCCAGAAATAAAACTGTTGGGGTGTACGTGCATTCTGTGAGCACCGGCTTGGTCGGCTTTGTTTGCCCACGCAATTACAGTTTTAAATTCTTCGCAGTGATACTTGAATGTTCTACGATAGTCTTCTAAGCAGATATCGACCCATTTAAAAAAGTCTGAAAATCCAGCATGTTGTTCTAAATGATTATCAATGGTTTGATAGGGCTGATGCGGGCCTGGAGTAAACTCCATAGTTTCTAAAACCTCAATCAATGATTTGTTTTGAATCTCATGATTTGGATTATCGTATCCAAGAATATATGTTGGAAATATTTTGGCAACTTTTTTAGGTATTAATCCATCTGCGCCAGGTGTTGTATTTTCAGTCATGTGCCGCCTCTTTAATTAATTATATACGTATTTAACGGCCGTAGAGCACACAATTGCGATTCTTGGACGTAGTCACATTAGAAATAAATACTAAATTAGAGGATAATACGACTTATGTCAAAAGTATCGAGCAACATACGAATAATTCCCCAGGCTAAAGATTACTTAGATCGAAAGCTGGGGGCCCGCGGAGAAGTATTTTACGACCAAGCAGACAATACATTACGACTATATGATGGTCAAACTTCGGGCGGTATTCCTCTACTTAAAGCAGACCTTTCTAACGCAGAAAGTGTAATCGGAGCAGCTCTTGGAGCAACTCCCCCAACTGGCAGCGCAGTACAAGCAGGTACTATTTGGTTTAATACTGCCAACGGCAGATTATACATTTATTACAATGACGGTACCAGCACACAGTGGGTACAACCAAATACCCCCAGCTACGGCGCTGGCGGTGGTGGCACTGGTGCAACTGCTGTAGTTGACCTAACCGACGTTGCAATTTCAAATCCAACATCTGGCCAGGTATTAAAATATAATGGCAGCGTTTGGGTTAACGGAACTGACAATGTAGGCGGCGGTAGTGGCGGTGGTGCTACTATGCTTGACGAATTATCCGATGTAGTAGTATCGAGCCCAACAACAAATCAGGTATTAAAATTCAATGGAACAACTTGGGTAAATTCTGTAGAATCTTCAGCATTTTCTACTATATCAGTTACTGGACAATCCAACATAGTAGCTGGATCAACCAGTAGTTCATTAACAATTACAGCAGGGACTGGTATTGCAATCACTACCGATGTTGCTACAAATGCTGTCGAAATTCACAACGAATATGCAATTGACAGCTGGGCAGATATCAGCGATGTATCAGCAGCAGGATTAACTGTAGATAAGGTTTATCTGCCTGCAATAACCCGTCTAAATGTTACCAATAGATTAGCTGCTGCATATCAATTCGATCAATATTCGGGCGACAACCCTACAGTTTACGCAATTTCTGGAACTACTATAGCATTTAATTTACAGTGTACAGGACATCCCTTCCAGATACAAGATCCTACGGGTGTTAATTACAATACTGGTTTGGTACACGTTTCAACACTGGGCGTAGTATCCACTGGTAGCGCAGCACAGGGGAAAACCGCCGGAACTTTATACTGGAAAGTTCCAGACGGAATATCCGGCGGATACCGTTATCAGTGCTCAGGACACGTAGGCATGGTGGGGTCTCTTACAGTTAAGAGCTTCGCTGGTCTTTAATTTTAGCTAAATAGTTACATTGAGATATAACTATGGCTATAAATTTTCCTAATAATCCAACACTAAACCAAACATTTACCAACGGATCAGATTCGTGGATCTGGAACGGAACCGCATGGGAAGTAAAACCGGTTACATCTCCCAGTTTTACAAAAGTAACAGTTAGCGTTATTGATTCTGCAGATTCTTCAGCAATTTCTGTTGTACCAAAAGCTATATTCCAGACTGATGTAGACGTTGGGAATGCATTATCTGTAGTAGGTGATGTAACTGCTAATAAATTTGTTGGCCAAGTAGTGGGCAATGTAGTAGGAAATGCCAATACGGCATCGACGCTGGCAACTGCAAGAAATATTAACGGTGTACCATTTAATGGTAGTACAAATGTAACTGTGCCCGCTGCTGCTAATACATTAACAGGAACAGCAATAAACACCACTGTAGTTAATTCAAATTTATCAACGGTAGGCACACTGACTACATTAGAAGTTGCTGGGGATATAACCGCAGATACAAACATTGTTGTGGCTACAAAGCCAACAGCAGTTACACACGCAACAAATAAAAAATATGTAGACGGTCGAGCAATCGCAATGTCAATAGCAATGAGCTAATAGAGGAATATTAAATGGCAAAGAAGCAGATTTCGAATTATAAGTTTGTCCCAGGAGAAATACCTCCGGCATACGGACAGTATCCTAAAACTGTAGCGTTGCTTGAAGCAAACAAAGATTTTTTAATTCAAGAAATGGATGCATACATCCGTCAACAGATCGCTGCGTTAGTCAGCCCATTTATTGGCTACCTCTACGATACGACAAGATCAAACAAATGCAAAAGAGATATAGAATATATCTTAGATGCAATGATTTATGATTTAGAGTATGGTGGAAATTCATCAACTTATGCAATTGCAAGTCGTTATTATATCAACGGCGTTATTCAAATTCTTACACCAACTGTTGAAGTTGATGTAGATACCTGGCTCCGTGGAAAGATAACAACAAATATTTTAACCAACACTACCTATACAAGATTAAATTCAACTCTTACACAAACTGTTATCACTGGCGCTGCTGCTGAAGCTGCCGGCATTTCTCGACTAACTACCTTGTTTAATTATGTCATTAACACCATTAGCACAGGGCCGTCTGCATTACCAACTCCGGTCGCACCAGATACTCAGAATGGTGGATTATTAACCAATGCCGTAGCATTACTGGAATCAAATAAAAGATTTATCCAAGAAGAAACTATTGCATTTATTGCCTATAACGTGGCTAATAATATTGAACCATATGTCTACTATACATATAACGCAGAAAAATGTCGCAGAGATGTCAGCTATGTAATTGAAGGATATATCAGCGACCTAAAACATGGCGGTAATCGACAAACTATTTTCAACGCCAGTTATTATTGGGAGAACGGTGTTCCGCAAGTCGACGGTGATCGCATGCCAGAAGTTGCAGCACATACATTTATTCGTGATCTAATCGACAATTACATCTGGGCGAATGTTGCCTTTGGTGCAAGACAAACAGCAGTCAGCCAAGTAATTGACAATGGAAACACACCGGAGACATTCTCCCCTACGCGATTAAAAGAATTATCTAATATAATTCTTGATGTGATACAATACGGAGTTACATATCTTCCGACTAAGATCACAAATCGTGGTTATATTAAAATGCCAGGTTATTACAAATTAAAAGATTTCTTGCTGATTACCAACGCATCAAGAAATACTATTATGTATAACTTTGCCGACACAGATGCAGCAGCTGAAGTTACATATTCAGAAGACTTTGACAGTGATTTTGCAGGCGCACTATACGGCAATGAAAAAATTACCACAATCACATTAGATATTGACACCCGCAACATGATGGTCACTGACAATATTCAAATATTTGTCGAAGGTAAAGAACAGGCGGTTCGAATGAACGAAGCTGGCAGAGATGCAATGGAACGTATGAAAGTGGGTATCCCACAATCCATGCTTGACGCTGACTTTGAGTATGGACTACAGCCCACTAAGTGGCAGGCTCTTGCTCTGATGCGTAACTATCCGGCTATCTATGAAATTCCAGGTAGCGATATTTCAGTAGTTAACGTGGTTACTGACGCTTCGGCCGGTACCAGCGGAACTGGCGCCAGTAAAATTACTGTTACTACATTATCATCTCATGGATTATCTGTAGGTAATGCAATTACTATTAAAGCATTGGCAAATAGTATTTCTGGTTTTAGCCGTGCTGAAGGTTCGTTCCTTATTGCCGGTGTTGATACATCAACTACATTTTATTATTATGCTAAATCAAAAGTTGGAACAACTAACGGCGACGTATTAGCCTCAACATATACACAATTGCGCAGAGGTGCATTTTATACAGGTGCCGGCATTTCGAGCCCAGTGTTTAACTTATTTTCCAGCGGTACTTCGGGAACTGTTACTACCAGTTTAGCAACAGCCGCAGGAAGAGATATTATCGGGTTCACTGGTTCTCCTCCACCGGTCGGATCACCATTAACCGGTACTGGCATTGTTTCTGGTGCTCAGGTTACGGCAGTAACAGGCACTGGCGGGACTGTAGCATCAACTAAATTAACTACCCTTGCGCCAATTGGAGGAACTGTATTAACTGTTAATAGTACGACTGGTATCAGTGCAGGCTTGGTGTTTGATCGAGGTGATGGTACCGCAGTGACAGTTACGGATGTCACAGGCAACGATGTTACTATTAGCGGTCCGTTAACGTCAGCAATTATTGGTACTGCGGCAAGTTACGCAGGATTAAGCCAAAGTGCAACAAACGGATCCGGTACAGGCGGTGTGTTTACTGTATCAAGGAACGGTAGCAGCTATACTACAACAGTTACAACTCCGGGCACGGGCTATGCTGCCGGCAACACCATTACTATTGCTGGTGCATCTCTTGGTGGAGCGACCTCTACAAACAATGCCACAGCAACAGTTAGTACCGCCAGTCCTCGAAATACGGTTGGAACTTTTAATAATGCCACTCTCGTTGGCGGCACTGGATACGTAACAGTTAGTTACACTAACGTATCTACCACAGGCGGTACTGGCTCTGGTTTAACTGTAGACCTTTTAACAGATGGTGATGCAGTAACCAGCGTAGTTGTTAATCAATCTGGAGCAAACTACACAATCGGCGATACTATTACTATTTCTGGTGTTGGAAACGGTGATGCAACAATTAATATTTTAACAGTAGTTGCTGGTGGACTACTACAATCTATTTCAGGAACTACAGGAACACCAATTACTGCTCCTACTAAGAATTTTATCAGTGCATTTACAATCAGCGAAGTAACAAACGCATCGATTAATTCGGGAGACACCAGCATAACTTACAGTGCTATTGCGTCTATTGAAGTAACTATGCCATCACCACATGGACTTATACCAGGAGACACTATTACGGTTTCTATTAGTAGTGCAGGAACCGGTGCACAGCTCGCAGCTGGACCGTTCTTTGTGGAACAAGTTCCAACACCTACGACTCTTAGATATACAGCGAGAGCAGCAGGTACAATAGCCAATACATTAATTGGTACAGTATATGCCAGGCCAGACAGTTTCTTTGTACACAGACCATTTGACGGCGGTGTACAGTTAGGTACAGCTTCGCCAAGCCACGGTGCCAGCGCAATACGTATGAGTAAGAAATATATTCGTTATCAATCTGGTAAGGGTGTACAGTATAATACTGGTGCGCTGTTTGCTCCAAGTTACGATTTGCGAAGTTTAACAGCCACAGGCACTGCCGTCGGCAGTGTGATTACAGTAACCACAGACGACACTGATCACGGATGTCAAGTTGGAGCACAAATTGTTATCACTGGAGTAACAACTTCTGGATATAATGGAGTATATACAGTCACCGATATTAGTAATGAACGTGTGTTCTCAATGTTGGCGATACAAACACTCGGAGCAACTACTGCGATATTAGGCAGTCCTTGTCAGATGTCCGTAAGAAACTGGCACGGTTCAACTGTTCGAGCAGGCATATTTGATGAACAAAACGGTATGTTCTGGCAGTACGACGGTATTAGAATGGCCATTGTTCGTAGAAGCAGTACATCTCAGCTCGCAGGTTCTATAAGCATTAACGCTAATGGTAATTCAGTAACTGGAACCAATACCAGATTTACACAACAGTTAGCAGCAGGCGATCGTGTGGTAATACGTGGCATGACACACATTGTTGGTCAGATCATAAGCGATACATCGTTGACTGTAACTCCTGACTATCGAGGAGTATCTAATGCTTCAGATGTAAAAATTTGTAAAACTATTGACATCATAGTTCCACAAGAACAATGGAATCTTGATGCATGTAACGGATCCGGGCCCAGCGGATATAATCTCGATGTCACAAAGATGCAGATGATTGGTATCCAACATACTTGGTACGGTGCTGGATTTATTGATTTTATGTTACGTGGCCCAGACGGTAACTATATATGGTGTCATAGATTCCGTAACAGCAACGTAAATACCGAAGCATATATGCGTACAGGTAACCAACCTGTTCGCTATGAAGTTGTTAACGAAGGTGCAAGAAGTATACTATCATCAGCAATGACTGATGTTCAAACTACTATTCCGTTAGATAATACATTCTACTTCCCTAACGCAGGCACTGTGTTAATTGACAATGAATTAATACGCTATACAGGACGCACTGATACTGCCCTAACCGGCGCAACCAGAAGTGCATCATTAACACAGTTTACTGCAGGCTCGCAACGAAACTTTACTGCTGGAGCAGCCGCTGCACACAACGTACGGTCAGGGGTTATCTTAGTATCTAATACAGTAACTCCGATCATCAGTCACTGGGGTTCAGCATTTATGATTGACGGACAGTTTGACAGTGACCGTGGATACATTTTTAACTATGCTGCTACTGGTGTATCAGCAACTGTTGATAAAGCAACAGCTTTCTTGATTCGGTTGGCTCCAAGTGTTTCTAACGCACAAATAGGCGACCTTGGTGAAAAAGAATTATTAAATCGTGCGCAATTATTATTAGGCAGTATTTCTGTAACCAGTGACAGTGTTGCTGGAGGCGGAGCAATTGTTATTGAAGGTGTATTAAATCCAAGCAACTACCCAGAAGATCCTACAAAGATTACATGGACTGGGTTATCAAACGCTGCTGCTGGTGGACAACCAAGTTTTGCACAAATTGCGTCTGGTGGTTCTGTAACATGGGCTGGAGCGACATACACAACCACTGCCACTGTTCAGGGAGCATTTTCTACTACATTAACAGCCAAGTCATTTGCAGCGGCAACTAATAATATTACTGCAACATCATTTAATGCAACTACTCAAACAGCAACAGCACCTGCGGTAACATCGATTCAAAATGCAACGTATCAATTTGCATTTAGCAATTCCAGAAACGATTTCTTAATTACGCAGACTTCATATGCAGCATTTACAACTACTGTTTCACAGGGTGCAGGTGTCGGCGATGTATTGAGTGTAGCAACATATCTAACAGGTGGGCAGCGTGTAATCAGCGTAACTCCAAACTATATTACTATTAATTCGATAAATTATGCAAGGGTAGTAATGAGTGCTAATGCTAACGCTAACAGTCCTACAAATACCGCAGTGGCTAACGTAACATTTACCAGCGCATTCGCTACTACATATAATACTGCATTAAACATTGCCAGAACTGATTTCCTGATACCGAACAGTCAAGCAAGTACTGTGGCAGTAACTGATGTATTGTCAGTGGCAACATTCTTAACAAGCGGCCAGACAATCAGTTCGATTACAACAAATTATTGTACCATTACAAGTACAGCGTATGCCAGAATTATTATGAGTGGCGCTCCAAATTCATCAACCACACCCGGTTCAGGAAATAATTCAACTGTTACTGCAACATCAGCGGCTACTTCAACATATGGTAGTGCCTTATCTACGGCAAGAACTGATTTCTTAATTACAGATACTTCTTATGCAACATCTGGTATTGCAGTAGGTGACACATTAAGTTTATCAACTGCTGCAACTTTATCAGGCGTTCAGATTACAGGTACAGCAGGACAGTTTAGCTGTACGTCAACTTATCTTGCTGTTGGAATGAACGTTGTTATTAGTGGTACATATGGCGGAACGGGGTCTATTACTGGATATACAAATCCTACGACCTATAGAATTTCTGTTACTAACGGATCAACAACATTTACCTTAACCACTACTGGTGGTTCAGCTCTTACAACAACTGCTGGTACACCTACTGGATTAACCTATACTACAAATACCTTCCTCAGTGGTGGACAGAGCATCAGCTCTATTACCACAGGATACATTACTATCAGTAGTGTTAGCTATACAAGAATTGTCATGAGTGCTGCTGCAAACTTAACATCTACAGCTGGAGCCAGTAATGATATTACTGTAACCAATGCCGCAGCAGGTAGTGCAGCCTCCTATGTAACTAAAAACTTCTTGTTCTTTGATAGCACAACATGGGTCGCATCAGGAGCTACTGTTGGTACAAAGGTTGCTTCAGATCAAACAAAATTCCCAGCAGGTACTTCTGTAGCAGCTATTACAACAAGAACATTTGGAGCAACAACAGTCTATCGTGTAACATTAACGCAGACATCTAACAGTACATATAATGCCAGCGATACATTAAAGTTCCAATTTGGATCCCCATACGCACTACCAGGAGAGCAGGTATTCTCGTTTATTGCTAATCCAGGAAATTCAGAAGTATTGGATCTAACAGAGTTAAAAGAGTTAACTGCTACAACGATTGGTGGGCGCGGTGCTTTCCCTAACGGACCAGATGTGTTAGCTATTAACGTCTATAAGGTATCGGGTACGGCAACTCCGTCGAATATTATTCTACGTTGGGGCGAAGCGCAGGCTTAATTGGGATTGGCTTCTCGATAGTCGGATAATTTTCGAACTATCCGACCGCGAATTTCTGTAACGGCGCTTCTGGTTTCAGCAGCTGACTGGACTGGTTTTTGACCGAACATAAATTCCTGTGCCTGAGCGTCAATGGTCTTTACTTCATTGACTAATTTCTCCAGCAATGCTGTCATTTCACTTTTGAAATTTTCATCTTCGATCTTTTCAATTTGTTCAGAAAATTCTTTATATTCTTTTTGAAAGCGTTCAGATTTTAGTATTGTTAGCACGTTCTAACTCCAGTATGGTTTCTATTTTTACTCTAATCAACTGATTATTTAATGTAGCCTTAAGGCCATTATGTAGTTGTTTTGGTAAATGATCAAAATTACTCCAAGCAATCGTTTCTTTAGCAGTGGTTAAGAATTCTTGATCAACAAGGCAAACGTAAGTACCGTATTCAAATCCTCTATCTTCTGATAGGTAAAGCTCAATTGGCATTATACGACCTTGACTATATTTAGACAGTAGGTCTTGAGCATCCTCGAGTAGTACAGAGTTTCTTGCAAAGGTAGGCACAGTCCATTTCTGATCTTCAAGGATCAGCAAAATGCGACTGGTAGTTTTAGCTAAGAAAAGTAATCCGGCACGTTGTTGCATCAACTACTTATAAAGGATCGAGCTTGAATCCCCAAAAGTTTGGCGCATACTCGCCTTCAAAGGCCTTGAGCCACTGCTCGCCGTCCCAGCGATACTTGATACCTGTGCGTAGATTTTGGATATATGTTGGGACATCAGCACCAACAGGATTCCAAATTTTCTTCCACGTAATACCGTTCCATTCTATGATAGAATTTGCCGCTATTACAGGATCGTATCCTTGAGAATCTTTCCAACCATCTGGGCCGTCATAAGGATCTCGTGAGCTACCGTCTGCGGGATCTTGTCCACGACTTATTAATCCGCCTGTGTTAGCACTGTTATTAACATCGTCGAGCATTAAGAATCTCAAGCCTAAGGGTATTGCCGCAGTAGATCCGTATACTTCTATAGGATTATATTTGTAAGGATCGATAATTGCATCTACAGTTCCGCGAGCCGCAATCCCATTGATACTGCTGTTGATCAAAGTATTCTGAGGAATAGTATCGCGGTCAAATGTTACTATCATAATAGTCGGATCGACTGGATTAACTGCGATATTTCCGACCATATCATAACCCGATGCCTGTTTGAAATACGCTTGACTGTTTGGTTTGATACCGCCTTGCACTTCGAGAATAGAATTCCAGTCAACCGGAGCACCTGTCTTAATTGATTTCTGATCAAGGCCCAGTGCCAGTACCGCAGCATCTGGGTTAACTAATGTTAATTCGTAATCATAATCTTGTCCGTTATTAGCTTTGAACAATAGCACACGATATCTGTTTGTAGTAGTAGCGAATGTGCCTGTACGTCTATTGTAGACAAGGTCTTCAAGATCAACAATATCGCCTTGCTCAGTGAATACATTATTAATAACAGACTGTACAACACCAAGACGTTTAACTTTACTTGGCGGACTGATAAAAATAGGCATTGAAAATTCCATAGAACAGATATCGATTTCTGATTCTGCGCCCTGTGGAATAGATCTTGAACTGAAATTCGTTGAAGTTAAATCAATAACACTCAAACTGGTCCAATCGATATAGTTGTCTGTGGTCTGTATTTCAAGACTGGGATTAAACAATACCAATATCTGTTCCAGCAACTGTAACTTTTGATCGGTATTTGAAGTCCATAACTCTGCTTTCATTGAAAGTTTAAACGGAGTTGGCATTAAACGTTCAACAGTATAATTACCACCTTGGGTATTTTGATATTCAATGTTGCCAGCGACATCTTCGTATCTGCGTTCACGAATGTTGACCTTACTGATAAATGTAGCATCGCTTAGACGAGTGGTGTCTAATTCAAGACCGCTGATATAGCAGGCCACACGCGGTACCGTAGACATTTTATTTTCACTGTTGTCTTTGATAATGCTGGCCACTTGACGAGTCATATCGCCGTACAGTACTGGAACATTACGCTCTTCAGGAGTGTCACCACCGGTTTTATATTTGAAACCAATAAAGATACGCATAAACTGTGTTACATAGCGTCTTATCTGACCGTCATAAAAATAATCCATTACTCATCCGCCTGTGGTCGTAATGCCTTTGATAGGCTTTGTTTTTCTTTAACTTGGTGTCCATCAATATTAGTAACTGTATCGTTATTGATAAAACTGGTTTTTTGTGTCTTGCGAATATCTTTTCCTTCGAATCGTTGTCCTGAAACAACATCATCAGTTCCTAAGTTACTCATAGTCATACGTTGTACGTCCTCAGTCTTGATCCACCGTGTTCCATTAAATCTAAACAATCTATTCGGCATATAATCTTTTCTTAAACAGAACTGGCCTTCTGCAGGGTTTACTGGGAAAGCAATGCCTGCGGTAAACGGAGCACCATTTGAAGGGATACCATCTTGTGTGATGTAACCACGATACCCTTCAGCATCAGCAGTCTGTAACATTGAGCTGGCTGTTGGTCCAACATATACTGGATCTCCATTGGCATCTACTAATGGAACACCATTTTCATCAGTGGCCTGAGTTTGAATTGAAGCATCCATGCCAGTAGTATCTACTGTTACCAGTGCAGCATTTCCATCTTCATCTTTAACCAATGTATAGAAACTGGTAGTATCGTATCCACTCTTAGGTGCATCGCTTTCTGCTTGATTGAGCACTGCCTGTGTGATCTGCATTTCTTTTTCATAGGTCGACATGATATCACGTAGACTTTGATCACTGCCTTCACCTGCGGCTCCGTCGAGGATATCTTTAAATTCTTGACTGTCTACCAACGGTTTACATTTTGCACGATACAAATGTGGATACCAAGTTACTGAAAAGCCCTCACTGGCGCGGTTAACTTCTTCAATAACATAAAAACGTTTTAATGCAAACTGCAGATCATTGAGTGCATGATCATCTTTTAGGTGCGGTAATTCAATAACATCGCCTGCTATGATCTTACGACCAATTTTTTCAACGGTATCATTAATATGGAACGTGATAAAAATTGTATCGTTTTGGAGAAATAAACCAAACTGACTTAGATTAAAATCTATATCTGCAATATTATAAACACCACGTAACAGATAAATGTCCGGGTCATATTTACGATCGCGGTTTTCAAGAAACAGTAGATCCTGTATGTGTGATGGATTATCACTGGAATATGTGGGCGTTGTAAAAGTATTATCTGCAGCCGTAGATGCAGCACCTGGCCCTATGTACTTGTGCACCAGCACATCGACGCCACCAACTTGGAACATTTCCCAGATTGTTTTATCGATAAATTTGTAATCATTGCCCTTTTCGGGACGGTATAACGAGAGTCTTGGCATAGTCATATATTTACCGCTACGATAAATAGTTATATGAGCTCAAACGATCAAGCAAAACAAGACGTGTTTAACTACTGCAAAACCATGCTGGGCGACGGCATGATCGACGTAGAGTTAGACCCAATTCATTACGAAACAGCACTAAACAAAGCACTTGCGGTATTCCGTCAGCGCAGCGATAATGCTGTTGAGGAAAGCCATGTATTTTTAAATCTGTTAACAGATACAAACGAATACATACTGCCTAAAGAAATCCAGCAGGTTCGACAGATTTATCGTCGAAGCATTGGATCACGCACAGGCGGCGGAAATGGCGGTACAGTATTTGAGCCATTTAACATGGCCTACACTAACACCTATCTGTTGAGTGCAACCAGCATGGGCGGCTTATTGACCTATGAATTATTTGCTCAATATCAAGAACTTGTGGGTAAAATGTTTGGCAGTTTTATTAACTTTACCTGGGAACCTTCCAGCCGTAAATTAACCATTCATCAACGTCCACGTGGCGAAGAGTCAGTGATGTTACAGGTCTATAATTCTAAACCAGACTTCACTATCATCGGCGATACCTACGCAGGACAGTGGATCAAAGACTATTCTTTAGCCAATTGTAAAATGATGCTTGGCCAGGCTCGAGAGAAGTTTGCTCAGATTGCAGGACCACAAGGCGGCAGCGCATTAAACGGCGCCGCTATGAAAACAGAAGCACAGACTGAAATGGATAAACTAATGGAAGATCTAAAAACTTCTGTATCCGGCGGTATGGGCTATACCTGGATAATTGGTTAAATTCCTTTGACTTTTTAAAAAATCTGTATTATAATAGTCTTATAGGAGACAATTATGATTATAGGTATCTGCGGGTTTATCGGCAGCGGCAAGGACACAGTCGCTGACTATCTGGTTAATTTCCACGAATTTAGACGAGAAAGTTTTGCATCTACTCTTAAAGACTCTGTTGCAGCAGTCTTTGGATGGGATAGAACTTTCCTTGAAGGGCGCACCAAAGAAGCACGTGAGTGGCGTGAACAGGTAGACCCTTGGTGGGCAGAACGACTCTCAATGCCGACACTTACTCCACGCTGGGTCTTACAGTATTGGGGCACTGAAGTATGTCGCAAAGGGTTCCATGATGATATATGGATCGCCAGTCTCGAAAATAAACTTCGAAATAGTAAAGACCACGTGGTAATCAGCGATTGTCGGTTTCCTAATGAAATTCAAAGTATTCGCGATGCGGGTGGCATTATTGTTTGGGTACAGAGAGGCGACTTGCCCGATTGGTATGACATTGCTGTCGAAGCAAATCAAGGCAAAAACGTTGCTATGAATGAACTAAAGATGCGTAAAATTCATGCTTCCGAAACAGCATGGGTTGGAACAGAGTTTGATGTTATATTGGATAATAATGGTAGTATTGACGATCTATACAATCATGCTAAATCAATAATCAGCAATGAGATCACCCTGTCTCCACACAATACCTTCCTTGCTTAAAACCTGAGCACAGTTACAGCATACAGTTTTTAAATTAGTATGACGACAGTTGTTTAGATCGCCGTCAACATGAAATACTCTAAACACTTCTCGATGCGGACTTTTATGTCCGCATTTGTCACATTGCAGTTTCAGTTTATAACCTGCCCGTTGCCATCGAGGGATGCCATGCCCTATTCCGTGAGCCAAGCAGATTTCACATAGGGATCTGTAATAGATCTTTGTGCCTTTTCGATAATTAATTGCACGGGGTCGCTGCCCGCACCTACAAAGCGGTCTCATAAATTTATTTAAGCCTTTTCCGCCCCTTTTTATACTGCTATAACAGGGCATTTTTATGATTTACTGGTAAATACTTTGAGCAAAACTATTACCAGGAGAATAGGTACATGGCGACATTACAATCACCAGGCGTAGCCGTAACAGTTATCGACGAGAGTTTTTACACACCAGCAGAACCTGGTACTACTCCATTGATCGTTGTGGCAACAGCCCAGGACAAACAAAACGCAGCAGGCACAGGTACTGCCACTGCAACCACTAAGACAAATGCTGGCAAGGCATTTAAGGTTACAAGTCAGAAAGATCTTGTTGATGCTTTCGGTGTACCTTTCTTTGAAAAGACAACTTCATCTAACCCAGTACACGGTGGTGAACGTAACGAATACGGTCTATTAGCAGCTTATAGCTTACTCGGGGTAAGCAATGCAGCATTTATTGTACGTGCTGACGTTGATTTATCGCAATTAGTAGCAGCAGGTTCCGCCCCGGGAGCAAATCCAGATGACGGACAATGGTGGATAGATGCAACTTCTACAGCTTGGGGTATCCAAGAGTGGAACGGTGCAGCAGCTTCGACAGTCGGTGGCCAGAAATTTACATTAAAATTGCCAATCATCTTAACAGACGACGATGCATCAAGAATTGATGCAAATACAGGGTATGCACCAAAAACAGGCGTAGGTCAAATTGGTGATTACGCAGTTGTATTCCAAACAGTTGATGGTAGCGGTACATTTACAGCAGCCAAAGAAACTGCAAGAATTTACTACAAGTCAGCAGGCAATGGCGGTGTTGCTGGCGGTGGTGGCACAGCAGTCAATGCAGGCGAGTGGGTATTAGTTGGTTCTAAGAAATGGGCAGCAAGCCACCCGACGATCATTGGCGGATCTGTAGCAGCAACTCCTACAGCGGGCACATTTGAAATCAACGGAACACAAATCAGTGTTTCAACATCTGATACTGCTTCATCAGTGGCTAATAAGATTAATATCTTAACTACAGGCGGCACTGGTATTACAGCAAAAGCAGTTGGCAGCAAATTATATCTTTACACTGACGCTCAAACTGATACAGTGGGCGATAGTTCACTATCTAATGCTATTACAATTGGCAACGCATCTGCTCCTGGAGTTATTAGCTCAGCAGGTATTAATATCACAGCAGGTACGTACCATGGTCCTAAGTTAGTACAAAGTCCTCATACACAAGTTCCTACATTTAAACGCGGTGACAGTGATGACGAAGGCGATGCTACAATGGCATACGGTCGCCCAACGGGTTCAGTATGGATCAAAACTACAGAACCAAATGCAGGAGCACGTTGGATTGCCAAGCGTTGGAACGCAATAACAGAAACTTGGGTTTCATATGATGCATACTTATATGCTTCTACAAACGCAGCTCTGTATTATCTCGATCGTGCAGGTGGCGGTGCAAAATTAGAAACTACGACATTGTTTGTTCAAACTAATGCCAACGAAGATACAAAATATGATGCACTCCCAGAAACAGCAACATTCCGTGTTTGGAAACGTGCTGCAGGTGTAGGTGCATATACAACTATTACGTCTTCTGTAATTACTACAGGATCGTTAACAGCTGGTACAAATACCTTTACAATGGCAGAATCATTAAAAGGTCAAGTTGCACTGGATACAGCAAAAACAATTACGTTAAGCTCAGCAACCAGCAATGCACTCTTAGGTGATGCTGATGACGCTGAAAAAATTGCAACAGCAATTAACGCAGCTGGATTTGTTAACGTTGAAGCAGCAGTTACCTCAGACAACAAACTACAGATTTACCACAACCTTGGCGGCGATATTAGATTCACTGATGGTACAAGTACTCCACTGGCAGATATCTTTACACCTTACAATATCAACGCATTGACAGGTACAGAAAATTTCTATAACTTGTCAGTTGGTTCTGCAACAGACGGTAGCGGTCCTTTAGCAACAGCAGCATCTCAGAGCTATCTTGCTTCAAATTGGGAGCCGTTGGCAGCCAGCAACTTTATTGCTGCTCCAAGCGCACCACAGAACGACCCGGCAGAAGAACAGTTATGGTATAACTCAAGTGTCAGCGAAATTGATATTATGGTACACAACGGTCGTACATGGACTGGATACAAAAACACATTTGCTTCTACAAAAGCAGCAGGTCCTACAGTGTCAGCGAGCAATCCGTACACAGGTGGCGTAACATTCCAGGATAATGATTTGTGGATCAGCACTGCTGACTTAGAAAATTTCCCAACTATCTATCGTTATGACAGCAACATCCAAGGTGTTCCTGCTTCCGAGAAATGGGAATTAGTTGACAAAACTGATCAAACTACAGAAGAAGGTATCCTATTTGCTGATGCACGTTATGGTTCATCCGGTCCTACAGGTAATACCGCAGCAACTATTGCTACACTATTATCCGACAACTACTTAGACCCAGATGCTCCAGACCCAGCACTATATCCAAAAGGTATGTTGTTATGGAACACACGTAGATCAGACGGCAATGTTAAGAAATATGTTACAAACTTTATTGATCAAACATTAAGTAATGAACGTTATGATGCAACAGCCAGCGATTTAGGCAATGCTGTAGTTACCCCAGAACAAATGAGCGGCTATACAGAGCAAGCTCGTTGGGTTACAGCTTCACCGAATGCAGAAGATGGTTCAGGCACATTCCTACACCACGCTCAACGTGCAGTTGTAGTAGCTGCAATGAAGTCGGCAATTGATACAAGTGCTGAAATCCGTGATGAAGAACGTCGTAACTTTAACATTATTGCTGCTCCAGGATATCCTGAAGTAATGAGCAATCTTGTTAACCTAAACATCGACCGTGGTGTAACAGCATTTGTTATCGGTGATACACCATTACGTTTGGCATCTGATGCTACAACATTAACAAATTGGGGTACTAATGCAGAATTAGTAACAGACAACGGCGACAAGGGCATCGTTACATATGACGAATACTTAGGCGTGTTCTATCCAAGTGGTTTCACAACAGACTTAGGTGGTTCAAACGCAGTTGTTCCAAGCTCACACATGATGTTGAAAACTATTGCATTAAGTGACAACGCTTCTTACCCATGGTTTGCTCCAGCAGGTACAAGACGCGGTGGTATTACTAACGCAACAGCAGTTGGTTACATTGATGCTGCTACTGGTGAATTCCAAACAGTAGCATTGAATGAAGGTCAACGTGATACATTGTATGACTTGAAGATTAACCCGATTACATTCTTTAACGGTGTTGGTTTAATTAACTTTGGTCAAAAGACTCGTGCAAGAAATGCATCAGCATTGGATCGCATTAACGTAGCACGTTTAGTAGTTTACTTACGTAGCCAACTAAACAAACTTGCTCGTCCGTACATTTTTGAACCAAATGATTCAATCACACGTGATGAAATCAAGCAGGCATGCCAGAGCTTGTTACTTGAACTCGTAGGTTTAAGAGCTCTGTATGACTTTGCAGTTGTTTGTGATGAAAGCAATAACACACCAGCAAGAATCGATCGCAACGAATTATGGGTTGACATCGCAATTGAACCTGTTAAAGCTGTTGAGTTCATTTACATTCCATTGCGTGTCAAGAACACAGGAGAGATTTAAAAATGGCAATTACATCATTAAACAATTTAGGTATACCTACAACTAACACGGCAGGTAGCACACAAGTGCTACTAATGCCTAAGTTAAAATATCGCTTTAGAGTGACTCTCCTGGGCTTTGGTGTTGCAGCAGCAACAGAATTAACCAAGCAAGTTCAGGATGTTACAAGACCTAAAGTTTCATTTGAAGAAATGACACTTGATGTTTATAACTCAAAAGTATACCTTGCAGGTAAGCACAGTTTTGAAATGGTAACATTAACATTACGTGACGATGCAAGTGGTCAAGTTCAGAAGTTAGTTGGTCAACAACTACAGAAACAATTTGACTTTATCGAACAAGCATCTGCACGTTCAGGTATTGATTACAAATTTACTACACGTATTGAAATCCTCGACGGTGGTAATGCAAACCTTGCTCCAAAAACACTTGAAACATTTAACCTGTATGGTTGTTTCATTCAAAATGCAGACTACGGCGAATTAGCATACGGTACTAACGAACATGCTACAGTTGCTCTAAGCATCCGTTTTGATAATATGGAACAGTGGGGCGCAGACAAGTCCGACGTAAGTATCGAGGGTGGTATCGGTGCAGCAGTTGGTCGTCAGGTAGCTACACAGGCAGTAACTGGCGCATTAGGCCAGCAAGGGTAATAGCTCTTAAACAAAGAAGCCCAGGAATTAACCTGGGTTTTTTTGTGGCATAAATATTAGTATGGCCAATAAATTCACACGTTTCCTTACTGGTGTCGGTACTGGATTAACTAATCCTAAGGGTTTGGTATCTAACTGGCAACACGCTACACGCTTATTCATTGACGATACGTTTCGACTGTCGCCAAGAACTAAGTTTCTTTTCTATGTACATTTTGAAATAGATAAAACAGCACACCGTGCTCCGGCATTTGATCTTAACGGTCACGGAGAGGAAGTTGGCCTATTGGTCAAGTCAGCAGACTTGCCTAAGTACAATTTTGATAGTGTTGTAAAAAATCAATACAATAGAAAGAAAATTGTCTACAAGAATTTTAACTACGAACCAGTAAACATTGCACTACATGACGACAGTGCGGGTATTGTCAATGCCATGTGGGCTATCTACTACGGATACTATATTGCTGATCGTCATCAACCGCAGTCAGCATACGGCGCTACTCATGTAAGAGCCACAAAGACACCAATGGATAACTTTCGTTACGGTATGGACAACGATAAGACCACAGACTTTTTTAAATCTGTCAGTATCTATACCATGAGTCGTAGAAGATTCATTGGTTATACATTGGTAAATCCAAGAATTAAAAGTTGGAATCACGGATCAGTTGCCTATGCAGAAGGCGACGGACTTGAAAGTCAAATGTCTCTTGAATACGAAGCTGTAAAATATTCTGCAGGTAATGTCACAGTTAATAGTCCCAAAGGATTTGCCACATTACATTACGACCTTGTGCCAAGCCCATTATCTGTTGCAGGCGGCGGCGTAGCTTCACTGACAGGACCCGGCGGAGTTCTCGATGGCCTTGAAAGTATATTTGGTGATGTAAGCAATGGAAATACCTTTGATAGCTTTGGCGGATTTCTTGGAACTGCAATCAAGACAGTCAATACTTATAAAAACTTTAAAGATCTTACCAAAGAAGGTCTTAAGAACGAAGCAATTAATATTTTAAGCAATCCTGCAAGTATTGCCACTGCGGTCAGCACAGTTGGTGGTGTAGTTGGTGCAGTATTTCCTAAGAGCTCAAGTAATACAGATACAACTACGGCTGTAGAAAAGAAAATAATTAGCAGTAATCAAGCATAATATGACACAGAGCAATTTACCCCCACAACAGATCGAAGACAGCGCCGCTGGCACTAAATTATTTTTTGATTCTTATGGACAAGGGCCATTAGAATTTAATTCTAACGATGTAGACGTTACATTGGGATTCTTTGAGAAAAAAGGTTTCAGTTCTGAATCGGCTCGAGTACTTTCTGCAACACTATTAAAACAGGCCAAAATAGATGGTACTCCGATCGGAAAAATATTAGACAGTCTAAAGGGCGTTGATCAATTAGAGTTAAGTCAGTTGGTTGGCGAAATACTTAATAACAATCGTGCAGCTATCAGCACCTTGGGATTTAGAACAACACCGGTTATTCCAAATCAATCCAGAAATATAGCAGCGTAATGGCAAAATTTGCACAAGGTAAATTTGAAATGAAAAATCCCGAAAAGTATGTCGGGAAGAAAACACCATTAGCTCGCAGCAGCTGGGAGTTTGTTTTCATGAGGATGCTGGACGAGCATCAAGGTGTTGAAAAGTGGGCCAGCGAAAGTATACAAATTCCCTATAGGGATCCGCTGACAGGCAAGTATACAATATATGTGCCTGATTTCTTTATTGTTTACAACGATAAAAAAGGCAGCAAACACGCAGAAGTTGTTGAAGTCAAACCCGAAAGCCAAACAGTGTTAGAAAAAGTTGGCAAGAGTCAGTATAATCAACAGCAGTATGTTAAAAATATGGCCAAATGGGAAGCAGCCAATGCTTGGTGTAAGCAACAGGGTATTAGATTTCGTGTTATAAACGAAGGCGAGATTTTCCATCAAGGCAGTAAACGTAGATAAGTAAAGTATGACTAAAAAATTAGAAGAACTTTTTAATCTTGAAGAATCTACACCTGTTGAGGAAGTCGCTCTACCGGTAGAAAAACCGACCCACGAGGCAGTAGACAGCATAGAAAAAACCAGCAGAGAAATTCAAAGAATAACCAGCACATTGCCGCAGATACAAGAACTTAACGATCTTGGTGATGACGAGCTTGATCTTCTTGCAGATAAAGCAGAAAAAGCCTATGACGATTTAATGGACCTCGGCATGAACGTAGAAGTACGTTACAGCGCACGGTTATTTGAAGTAGCATCGAGTATGTTGGGTAATGCTATCACTGCTAAAACTGCCAAATTAGATAAAAAACTAAAAGCAGTAGACCTACAGCTTAAGAAGCTGAAGATGGATAAAGATTCCCCAGAAGATCCTAACGATGTGTTAAATGGCGTCGGATATGTGATTACAGATCGTAACGAATTGCTTAAGAAATTGGGTCAAAAGGACTAAATATTACTATGAAGAATTTTAAAGAATATCTTGCTGAAAGCAAAAAATCATACCCTTTTAGATTAAAGGTAGCAGGTGAATTGCCTGCAGACTTTGTTAGTAACCTAAAAGATTGTATTGGCAAAGCTAATCCGGCAATCATCGAAAAATCAAAAACTCCAATCCAAGCAACACCGTTGGATTTTCCACAATTAAACAATGTAGAAGTACATACCTTCGAAGTTGTGTGCGAATATCCAATTACTGCCCCAGAGATTGCAGAACATGTACAATGGTTTATTCCAGAATCTAACTTTATTGTAAGAAACGGCGGAGACGCTGTAGAAATCGATCATAATACAGTAGACATGGAACCCAGCGGCAAAGCATTGTTAGCCGACGGCGAATACAAAGAAGCTGACAAAATCAAACAAAAAGATTACTTTGGTGCTGAGTTCAACAAAGGTTTCTTAAAAGATTTGGCCAAGACAGCTAAACAACAGAAGAAAGAAAACGGGCAAGGTGAATATAAACTGCCTAAGATTAAACAAAACAAGGAAGGTGCTAAAAGCGCCATAGGGAGTTAATATGAACTTTAATGATTTAATGGCTAAGATGCGCGAGCTTGATCAGCCAGCAACTGAAACTATTCAACCAACAGTGGATACACCTGTAGAAGAATGCGGCGAACCAATGGGCATGACACCTCCAATGGGAGATGCTCATAAAGAAACACCGCCTCCATCAATGACTGTTAACCTTAATGCACAAGGCTTAGATGACATTGCAGAATTAATGAAGATCATGACAAAGGTTAACCCAGACATGATCAATCAGAAAGGTGCAGAAGAGCCAGGTCTACCTAAATTAGGAATTGAACCATCTATTACTTCTATTACCCCAAGTGCAGCACCTTTGAAAATGTTGCCTGACTTAGATGCAGACAATGACGGGAAACCAGGCGGCGAGCCAGAGATTGAGATCAAAGGCCTTGATAGAGACCACGACGGCGATCATGACATGGATGACCATGACATGGAGAAGAAAGAAAAGGACGAAGCGTTTGGCAATTCTTTAAATGGTTCAGAGCCAGAATATAAAGATATTAGTGCAGCTATTCCAGACGGCAACGATTTAAACAAGCCTAAGAAGAGCTTCAGCGGTAAGCCATATCGCGGAGATAATCCAATGGCTGCTGGCGCATACGAAAGCACAGACACCCTACGTGCTAACATTCGTGCAGAATTATTACAGCGTTTAGAAGAAGCTAAAGCAAAATAATTATAATGCAATAAAACCAAATAGGCTCTTCGGAGCCTATTTTTTTCAGTAAATAAAGTATGGCAAAAAGTTTAGACGGTAATTTAATTAAAAAAGCACATGCTCCTCAAAAGTATACTCTTGAGGAAGTCAAGCACCTTGAAGCATGTATGGATCCGGTTAACGGACCATTATATTTTGCTAAGAATTTCTTGAAAATTCAACATCCCGTGCGTGGTAGTATTCCGTTCGTCCCCTACGATTATCAAGAAAAATTAATACAGGCCTATCACGAAAACAAACAGTGTGTGGCCATGTTACCACGTCAGATGGGCAAAACAACCTGTGCCTGTGCATACTTGCTTTGGTATACGATGTTTGTTCCTGAAGCACAGGTACTGATCGCTGCTCACAAGTATGAAGGTGCGCAGGATATTATGAATCGTTACCGTTTTGGTTACGAGAATCTGCCAGACTTCATTCGTGCTGGTGTTTATTCATACAACAGAAATACCATTGAATACGATAACGGAGCACGTATTCAAGCTGTAACAACTACAGAAAATACTGGTCGTGGTAAATCTCTTTCATTAATTTACTGTGATGAGTTTGCATTCGTACAGCCGCCCGAAAAGGCCAAAGAGTTTTGGACTGCCCTAAGTCCAACATTATCAACAGGTGGTAAGTGTATCATTACATCAACACCAAACTCAGACGAAGATCAGTTTGCATTAATTTGGACTGAAGCAAATAAAAAGTTTGATGAATTTGGTAACGAACAAACACTCGGTACTAACGGATTCTTTCCATACTTTGCACACTGGGCAGAACATCCAGACCGTGACGAAAAGTGGGCCGCTACTGAGCGCAGTAAAATCGGTGAAGAGCGTTTCCGCCGTGAATTTGACTGCGAGTTCTTGATCTTCGACGAAACCTTAATTAACGCAGTACGTCTTGCTGAAATGAAAGGTATCGATCCTATAATGACCATGGGGCAAACACGTTGGTATAAAGACATTGATCCACGTTGCACATATCTTGTGGCACTTGATCCAAGTCTTGGCACAGGAGGCGACTTTGGTGCTATTCAAGTGTACGAAATGCCCAGCATGGAACAGGTAGCAGAATGGCATCATAACTTAACTCCAATACAAAGTCAGGTTAAGCATCTACGAGAAATATGTCGTTACATTAACGATCGAGGTGTAGAAAAAGGCAGTGCTCCACAGATCTACTATAGTGTTGAAAATAACACACTTGGAGAAGCAGCTCTGATTGTTATTAATGATCTCGGAGAGGAAAACTTCCACGGGCTATTCTTAAGTGAACCGATACGTAGAGGACATGTACGTAAATTCCGCAAAGGATTTAACACCACACACCGTAGTAAAATATCCTGTTGTAGCCAACTGAAAAATCTGTTAGAAACAGGAAAAATGAAGATATATTCTAAGCCTTTGATTTCTGAACTTAAAACATTTGTGGCACACGGAGTGGGATTTGGCGCAAAAACAGGCGAACACGATGACCTTGTTTCCAGTACACTGTTGGTCATACGCATGGCGGATGTATTAGCAGATTGGGATCCTAAGATCTACGATAAAATGACAGAAAAATTAACAGAAGATCAGCTGCCTATGCCGATCTTTATCAGCACAGGGTTTTGATAAATATACTTATGGACGCAAGAAACAATATCGCAACAGATTTATTCTATAAAATTAGAAGCCGCTTCACCGGGTTAAAACTTGGTGCGGAAACAGGTCAAATTACTATCAATCCAGAAGAAGCAAGATTCTTTGATTTTGATTATATGGAAGGTGAAAACCCAATTGGGCATGTTAGTATCAGTTTAGCAGAACCTAATTCAATGAAAGTTTACTTCAGTAACGGAATTACTGAAGGTATGGACGATCCACAAAAAGATAACTGGTACGGTTTCCTAAAAGAATTGCGTATGTTTGCCAAGCGTAGACTATTGAATTTTGATACTCGCGATATTGCTAAAGATAATCTCGATAAAAGAGATTATGAGTTTCTAAGTCAATACGCACAACCTAAACCAGAAATGAATACAGTACAAACACCTGTCGGAGAAAGTATTATGAGTGAAAGCAGCCTATACGGATCTAAAACCGTTAGCTATCAAAAATTAGAAAACACACGTTTGATTATTAAACATAGTCAAGCACTGCAAGACGACATGGCACCGGGTGCAAGAAGTCGTAATATTGCAGGTTTGTTTGTTGAAAATCAAGACGGCGAACGATTCAAATATCCTTTCATTCACTTGAGTGGTGCCCGTGCTATGCAGCGTCACGTTGCTAACGGCGGTAAACCATATGATGAGATCGGTGAAAGTATTATCCGTATGAGTGAAGAAATCGCTCAACTCAAGAGCTTTGGTAACTATGTTGTTCGTAACGATCTAATGAATAGCGATACTAATAATGTTGTTGAAAGATCTACAGAACAATTAAATCGACTACGTGAAACAATTGCAAAATTATCAAAACAAAGTCATTATGAGGCATACAGAGAATCATTCCAGGCTCAACAACCAATGGAAATTCCACAAGAAGTAGTAGAACAATTTAAAGATCAATTTACAGTACGTAATTTTAAAGAAGATATCGCATCTGTGTTTCCGGTATTATATCGTTTAATGCAAGAGGAAAACACTTTAGGCTATGACGACATAGTCGCTATGACAACTCAGGAAGAGATAGCCAACGAAGAAGCGGACATCGATACATATGAAGATCCGTTTGCACGTTTCGAACAGTGGGCAATGAACTTAGGCGAAGAATCAGCAATACAAAGTCAAGACCCAGATGAACAACAGGCAGCACTCAAAGAATTACAAGAACTTGTAGGCCAACATTTTCCAGCAGGCGTAGATGGTAGTAATGCTATCGAAAGTCTAAAAGGTATTATTGAAGACCCACAACTTGATCAAGCCATTAAAGCACAGTCTAAAGAAGACCCAGATTCATGCACACGCGGCTTGGTTAAGGATTGGTTAGAACAAAATGCTCCTGAAGTTGTAGATCAACTTGATTTCGGAGATTATGTAGAAGAGCCAGAAGCAGGTCAAGAAGCCCCAGCAGAAGAACCACAAATGGCCAGCGATGATCCTAAAGAAAGAGATGAGGAAGATGACGAGGCTCCATTTGATGCTGATGAAAAGTCAGCATTTAAGAAACCAAACAATCCTAACAGATCAGGAATGGATAGTGCAAGATCGCTGGCTCAGAAAGGTATGAAAATGAATGTTCAAGAAGTTGCAGAATTTATTCACAGCTTTTATGATAAAGATTCAGGTACATTCCCTAAAGGCCCAGAAGGCGTTGCCACAATGGTAGGCAAGAAGTTTGGCGAACAGGCAGAACAGGTTGCTCGTAAAATGGTCGAAAGAATGGCTCCACAACAATCAACTGATCAAAATCCAGAATTAGCAGAATTAGCAAGAGTGAAAGAATTAGCAGGCATGTAAAATAATTCGTCGCAGTTAGATCGGGCACTTAGGTGCCCTTTCTTTTGGACAAAATATCTTAGCCAAGATGTCAACTTTCATTTGAGCAAAAGCGTTATATAAGTACGCAGGTAATGTTGCCTGTGTTTATATAAAGGAAACTTTAAAATGAAATTAATCGCAACTTTAATCGCAACACTTTTCGCATCAGCAGCTTTCGCAGCAGACGCACCTAAAGCTCCAGCAGCTCCAGCAGCAGCTCCAGCAAAGGTAGAAGCTAAGAAAGACGCAGCTCCTGCAAAAACAGAAGCTAAGAAAGAAGAAAAGAAAGCAGAACCTGCTAAGAAGTAATATGATAGGGCTCTTCGGAGCCCTTTCTTTTGGCTAAAATTTCTGTAAACTTTTTGTCTCGGTAAGGCGTTATTATAGTATAGACCTGTAAAGGGGATTGATATGTTAATGAGGACACACCATGATACGCTCAGTAAAATTTATTCTACTGATCATAACGATAGCAATGACAAGTTTGGCAGCAAATGGGACCGAAACTATTGGGAAGCCCAAAGTTACCGTTGCCCAACCCCTGACTGCGACACAAAGCGGACGGGTCCGTGTAAGCGTCCAGCGGATAAGCAAGCCTAAGATATTTCAAGGCAAACCGCATAAGATTACTGCATTTGCTGATGACTGGGAAGACGACTTTCTCGAAATCGATGATATCATCACGACATATCGCCGAGAAGATCTACAGAAAATACACACTCATATCACAGACGATAACCCAGACGGTTTATCAGAATATATACAATGGCGACTGTTTTTGGCAAGACAGTTAGCATTAATGAAGTACAGACAAGTCCACGGTTGATTTGGTAAAACACACTCAAAAAATTATCAGATAATCGTTGACCTTGATAAATAAAAAGCGCATAATAATACTATGCGTACAAGGCATAAAACATTTTAGGCATAACATAGGAGGCATATAAAATGGCTACATTAGCAGAAATTCGTGCGAAACTTCAAGAAGCACAATCAAAGTCCACAGGACAATCAACAGGCGGCGGCGACAACGCAATTTACCCACACTGGAATATGCAAGAAGGCAAAGAAGCGGTTATCCGTTTACTTCCTGATGGCAATCCGAACAACACATTCTTCTGGGTAGAACGTGCAATGATCAAATTACCATTTGCTGGAATCAAAGGTGAAACAGATTCACGTCCAGTACAGGTACAAGTTCCATGTGTGGAAATGTACAATGATGGTACAGTTTGTCCAATCTTGTCAGAAGTACGTGGTTGGTTTAAAGATAAATCATTAGAGGAAATGGGTCGTAAGTATTGGAAGAAACGTAGTTACATCTTCCAAGGTTTTGTTGTTGAAGATCCGATCGGTGAAGACAAGAAACCAGAAAATCCAATCCGTAGATTTATCATTGGTCCTC
>Ga0114974_10000726_pt1 | contig 27196 bp, 27 predicted proteins | sample S_130206_EF_Meta_FD_87318 | JGI IMG/M metagenome (GOLD analysis project Ga0114974, IMG submission 87318) | Freshwater microbial communities from Lake Simoncouche, Canada to study carbon cycling - S_130206_EF_MetaG | ecosystem: Environmental > Aquatic > Freshwater > Lake | place: Lake... | reverse complement strand
TGAGCGTTAGATCGCTGGTGCTTGTGAATTGAGCTTCAGCCCAGTTCGCGTCGATATGGCTCTTGAAACGGGCACCCAAGAACGGCCGCTCATAGTCTATCGAACCGCTGACCGCGTTTGGCGGCGCGTAGAGCGGATTGACCGTGCTCTGCGCACTTGTGAACGGGTTCAAGGCCTTGGAATAGGTAACCTTGGTGTAGGCGTAGTTCAGCGCCAAGGTCAGGCCGTCGATCGGGACGATCTGAAAGTCGGCTTCCAGGCCCTTGCTGTTCCCGTTCGCAGCGTTCGTGGTCTCCAGCGTCCCACGATTGTTGCCTGGAATGAGCGCATTAAAGTCGACCTGGACGTCTTTGATGTCGCCATAGAAAGCGGCCAAGTTCAGGCGAGCGCGGCGCTCCCAGAACTCTGTCTTGGCACCCAGTTCATACATCGCCACCGACTCTGGATTGAAGGCGCGATAGGTCAGCGAGCGAGAATTAGCGCCGCCGGCCTTATAACCGGTGCTGTATTTGGCGTAGACGTTCACGTCGTCAGTCACGTCGTAAGCAACGTCAACCATGGGATCGAAACGGTCCCACTTCTCGTCGAGTGGGATGATACCAACGATCGTCTTAGCGCTGGCGTTGACATAGCTGGGCAGGGCGCCGTTGACGACGTCGAGGGTGCCCGAGCGTTCGTCATGGGTGAGGCGGCCGCCCACCGTCAGATGCACGGCGGCGAGTGAGGCGGGCGTATAGGTCGCCTGGCCGAAAACCCCGTAGCTACGGGTTTTTGCGTGGCTGGCGCGATCAAACGGCACCGCATCGAGATTAAGAGACAGGGTCGTGTAAGCCGTTCCCGTCGCATTCCACTGCATCGAGTTCGGGGTTTGGGCGCTGTCGCGCACATGCTCGCGGTAGTAGAAAAGCCCACCCACGAAATTGATCTGCGCCGTCTGGCCAATGAACTGCAGCTCCTGGCTGAACTGGTTCTGGTAGACGTTGGCGATGCTGTAGCGGCTGAAGTTGCCGTTCGGCGCGTACACCGATAGGGCGGCTGCACCGTTGTCATACTGACCTTGATTCAGCGCGCGATAGGCGGTGATCGACTTTACCTGCAGCCAATCCGCGGCGGTCCATTCCAGGTTAAGGCGATGGCCGCTCGTCTGACCGTTGCTCAAACGAAGGGGAACGCCAACCCGGGCGAACTTCGCACGATCCGGTTGCGGTTGGGCCGCCGGTGCCAGGCCGAGAGTGCCCTTGGTAATCAGCTGCACGAAATAGGGTGTCGTATTGTCGTAGGAGCGGTCGTAGGCGTAGTCGACGGCAACATCGTCGACAGGTTTCCAAAGGGCCTCTATCGCCACACCGTGCTTATCGTAGCTGTTGAAGTTTGGTTGGCCAGAGCTGGTCGGGTTCTTCACCGTTCCATCGCGCTTGCTGATCAAACCGTCGATCTTGATCGAGACGCCGTTATACTCCGGCAGATCAATGTGGGTCTCGGCGCGATAACCTTCGAAATTACTAAAGCCGCCCACGGTGTTCATGCGGAATTTTCCGCTTGGCTGGCGGGTGATGATGCTGATCGCGCCGCCAATGGTGTTGCGGCCAAACAGTGTTCCTTGCGGGCCCTTCAGCACCTCGATCCGTTCGAGATCGTAGAGCGCTGAACCAAGCCCTTGAGCCCGGCCCAGATAGACCCCGTTAATATAGACGCCGACGGCCTGGTCACGCGCTGGTTGGTTGGCGTCACCGGTAACGCCGATACCACGTAGGCCAATGGTCAGGGCCGAGGAGCGGGCAAAAAAGGGTGCGACACGCAGCGAAGGGATCGCGCCGTCGCCAAGGTCGGCCAGCGACTGGACGTGTCGGGCCTCGAGCGATTCCGCGCCCAGTACCGAAATGGCGATCGGGGTGTCCTGGAGATTGGTCGTCCGCTTCTGGGCGGTGACCACGATCTCTTCAAGACCAACGGGATTTTCAGTCGCCGCGTCGGCGGCATGGACCAGGCTGGGCGCGCCACCGATGACTATGGTCGCACCGATCAAGAGCGCGGCGTGCGAGGACGCCGAACGAAGGATAGTTTTCATGGTTTCTGCAATGGCTCCGCCCCCTAGGGGCAGACCGTTCGGTAGCGTCGGATCAAGACAGATCGCCACCAGTCGCGTGACATCGACGCAAAGATTTCCCGCTATTTCAGCGACGATTTCTCGACAGATCAGCGCTGGAAAAGACGGGTGCTAAGACGGCCAATTGCCCGCACCACCGGCCGCTACCCTCCCGGGTGCAGCCCCGGCGCTTCCTGGCCTGTGCGAGCGACATATTCCGAATAACCGCCGCCGTACTGGTGGTTTCCCTCGGCGGTCAGCTCAAGGACGCGGTTCGACAAGGCCGCCAGGAAATGGCGGTCGTGCGAGACAAAGAGCATGGTGCCCTCAAAATCTGCCAGGGCAGCAACCAGCATCTCCTTGGTCGCCATGTCGAGGTGGTTGGTCGGCTCATCCAGGACCAGCAGGTTGGGCGGATCGAACAGCATCTTGGCCATGACCAAGCGTGCTTTCTCGCCGCCAGATAAGACGCGGCAGGGCTTTTCAACATCGTCGCCAGAGAAGCCAAAGCATCCCGCTAAGGTGCGCAGCGCGCCCTGGCCCGCCTGAGGGAAAGAACTGTCGAGGAACTCGAAGATGGTTTCTTCGCCGTCCAACAGGTCCATGGAGTGCTGGGCGAAATAGCCCATCTTGACGCTGGCCCCGATACCGACCGTGCCGCGATCCGGGGTGGTGGCCCCGGCCACGAGCTTCAACAGGGTTGATTTGCCGGCCCCGTTTGCACCCAGCACGCACCAGCGTTCCTTGCGGCGCACCAGGAAATCGAAACCGTCATAGATGGTCTGGGTGCCATAGCCCTTATGGACATTGCGCAGGCTGATCACGTCGTCGCCCGATCGCGGCGGGCTTCTGAACTCGAACTGAACCGACTGGCGACGGCGCGGGGCCTCGACGCGCTCGATCTTGTCGAGCTTCTTTACCCGGCTCTGCACCTGAGCGGCATGCGAGGCGCGCGCCTTGAACCGCTCGATGAACTTCACTTCCTTGGCTAGCATGGCTTGCTGGCGCTCATAATGCGCTTGGCGTTGCTGTTCGCTGAGCGCGCGCTGTTGCTCATAAAAATCGAGATCGCCCGCATAGGTGATCAGCGACCCGGCATCGATTTCCACCACCTTGCCGATGATCCGGTTCATGAAAGCACGGTCGTGCGAGGTCATCAGCAGCGCGCCGTCATAGGCCTTGAGGAAGCTCTCCAGCCAAATCAGACTTTCCAGGTCGAGGTGGTTACTGGGCTCATCCAGCAGCATACCGTCGGGGCGCATCAGCAGGATGCGCGCCAGGGCCACACGCATTTTCCAGCCGCCCGATAGCAGACCGACGTCGCCATCCATGCGCTCCTGGCTGAAGCTCAGGCCGGCCAGCACCTCCCGCGCCCGCGCCACCAGCGCATAGCCGTCGAGTTCCTCGAAGCGCTCTTGCACCTCGCCATAACGCTCGATTACGGCGTCCAGTTCGCTGGCCTGGTCTGGATCGACCATGGCAGCCTCCAAACGGGCCATCTCGGCGGCCAGGGCGCTGACGGGGCCAACGCCATCCATCACGGCGGCAACGGCGCTCTGGCCCGACATCTCGCCAACATCCTGGCTGAAGTAGCCGATGGTCATGCCGTTATCGATCGCCACCAGACCATCGTCTGGCGGCTCCTGTTCGGTGATCATTCGAAACAGTGTGGTCTTGCCGGCACCGTTTGGCCCGACCAGCCCGACCTTCTCGCCCTTCTGGACGCCCATCGAGGCCTCGATGAACAGGATCTGGTGGCCGTTCTGTTTCGATATGTTGTCGAGTCGAATCATGGGCGGTCTGCTAACGCGGCAGAGCAGAGAACGCCAGTCGCGGTGCGTGGGCGGCACGGGATTGGGTCGCTATCCACCATGTCCTGGTTCGACCAGGGACGACTTTACTTCTGGATTTATGAGCAGGATGCCCTGGTTGGCGACGTCTCCAAGGTCTGGATGATCCTGCAATGCTAAGGCCGCCAGCGCGTTTAGCCGACTGCGTTGTGTTGCGATCCGGCGCTGTGGGGGTTAGACCGGCGCGCCAATTCCAGAACACTTTGGAGACCTCCCGACCATGACCGGCGTGCGCATCGAGACCGACACCTTTGGCCCTATCGAGGTCGCCGCCGACCGTTATTGGGGTGCGCAGGCGCAGCGCTCGCTAGGCAATTTCAAGATCGGCTGGGAAAAGCAGCCCCTGCCCGTCGTGCGGGCGCTAGGGATCGTCAAGCGCGCCGCGGCGGAGGCCAATATGGGCCTGGGCAAGTTGGACCCCAAGATCGCCGAAACCATCGTCGCTGCCGCCAATGAAGTGATCGAGGGCAAGCTCAATGACCACTTCCCGCTTGTGGTCTGGCAAACGGGCTCCGGCACGCAGTCCAACATGAACGCCAACGAGGTCATCTCCAACCGCGCCATAGAAATGCTGGGCGGCGAGATGGGAACCAAAAAGCCGGTTCACCCCAACGACCACGTCAACATGAGCCAGTCGTCGAACGACACCTATCCCACGGCCATGCACGTAGCCTGCGCCGAGGAGATCGTGCACCGCCTGCTGCCCGCGCTGCATCAGCTGCGCGACGCCCTGGCCGCCAAGTCTCAGGCCTGGAAAGACATCATCAAGATCGGCCGCACCCACACCCAGGACGCCACGCCCCTGACGCTGGGCCAAGAATTCGGCGGCTATACCCAGCAGGTCCAGAACGGCATCAGCCGCATCGAAAGCAGCCTGCCCGCCCTGATGCAACTGGCCCAAGGCGGCACGGCGGTCGGCACCGGGCTCAATGCGCCGGTCGGCTTCGCTGAGGCCGTGGCCGAGCGGATCGCCCAGATCACGGGCCTGGCTTTCACCACCGCCCCCAACAAGTTCGAGGCCCTAGCCGCGCACGACGCCATGGTGTTCAGCCACGGCGCGATCAACACAGTGGCCGCCAGCCTGTTCAAGATCGCCAACGACATCCGCTTCCTGGGCAGCGGGCCCCGCGCGGGCCTGGGCGAACTGGCCCTGCCGGAAAACGAACCAGGCAGTTCGATCATGCCAGGCAAGGTCAATCCCACACAGTGCGAAGCCATGACCCAGGTCTGCGTGCAGATCTTCGGCAACCATGCGGCCCTCACCTTCGCCGGCGCCAGCGGTCATTTCGAGCTGAACGTCTTCAACCCGGTGATGGCCTACAACTTCCTGCAATCGGTCCGGCTGATGGCCGACGCGGCCGTCTCCTTCACCGACAACTGCGTGGTCGGGATCGAGCCGCGCCTCGACAATATCAAGCACGGCGTCGAAAACAGCCTGATGCTAGTCACCGCCCTGAACGGCAAGCTGGGCTATGACATCTGCGCCAAGATCGCCAAGGCCGCGCACAAGAACGGCACCACACTGCGTCAGGAAGCGGTCGGCGGCGGCTACCTGACCGACGCCGAATTCGACGAATACGTGCGGCCGGAGAACATGGTCCATCCGGGCTGATGCAGGCCAGCACCGACTTCGGGACCTACGACTACATCATCGTCGGCGCCGGCTCGGCGGGATGCTTGCTGGCCAACCGGCTCACGGCCAACCCGGAAACGCGGGTGCTGCTGCTGGAGGCCGGGGGCAAGGACGACTGGATGTGGATCCACATCCCGGCCGGCTACATCTACACCATCGCTAGCCCGCGCACGGACTGGCGGTTCAAGACCGCGCCGCAAGCCAGCCTGGGCGGGCGCGAGATCGGCTTTCCCCGCGGCAAGGTGATCGGCGGCTCCTCGTCAATCAACGCCATGATCTACATGCGCGGTCAGGCAGCGGACTATGACGGCTGGCGCCAGATGGGCCTTTCGGGGTGGGGCTGGGACGACGTCTTGCCGTTTTTCAAGCGTCACGAAGACCACATCGACACGGCCAATGGGTTTCACGCTCAGGGCGGCGAGCTGCGGGTTGAACATCCACGCGTGAAATGGGCCTTGCTGGAGGCGATCCGCGACGCCGCCGAAGCTGCGGGCATCGAGAAAATTGCCGACTTCAACACCGGCGACAACGCCGGTAGCAGTTATTTCCAGGTCACCCAGCGGGCCGGGCGCCGCTGGAGCGCCGCGCGGGCCTTCCTCGATCCCGCGATGCAGCGCCCGAACCTGCGGCTCGAAACCGGCGTGATGGTCGAGCGGGTGCTGTTCGACGGAAAGCGCGCCTGCGGCGTTCGCTTCCATCGCGGCGGCCAGGTGTTCGACGCCAAGGCCGATGGGGAGGTGATCCTATCTGCGGGCGCGGTAGCCTCGCCCAAGATCCTCGAACTGTCCGGCATTGGCGATGGGGCGCGCCTGGCGGACTTGGGCGTCGCTGCCGTGCATCATTCGCCCGGTGTGGGCGAGAACCTGCAGGACCATCCGCAACTTCGCCCCGCATTCCGGGTTCAGGGCGTCCCCACGCTCAATACCGACTACCGCAACCTGTTCCGACGCGCGCGCATGGGCATAGACTACGCCCTATTCCGCACCGGTCCCCTGACCATGGCCCCCTCGCAGCTAGGGGCCTTTGCCAAGTCTTCCCCGCGTTACGCGACGCCAAATCTCCAGTTTCACTTCCAGCCCCTTTCGCTGGCGGCCTGGGGCGCGGAGCTGGACCCGTTCCCCGCCTTTACCGCCAGTGTCTGTAACCTGCGCCCAACCAGTCGCGGCTTTATCCATGCCGCAAGCCCTGACCCGCATGCCGATCCGGTGATCTCGCCCAACTACCTGGCCACCGAGGAAGATCGGCAGGTCGCCTCAGACTCATTGCGTCTGGTCCGTCACATCGTCGCCCAACAGCCATTGGCCCTCTATAGGCCGCAAGAATTCAGGCCCGGCCCGCAGCTGACCACCGAAGCTGAAATGCGCGAGGGGGCGGCCCAGATGGCCTCGACCATCTTTCATCCCGCCGGCAGTGCTGCCATGGGGCCGGACCACGATCCGATGGCCGTCTTGGACGAACGGATGCGCGTTCGTGGCGTCACTGGCCTGCGCGTGATCGACACCTCGGCCATGCCGTGCGTGGTGTCGGGCAACACCAATGCCCCAACGATCATGATGGCGGAAAAGGGCGCGGCCATGGTGCTTGCAGACGCCCGCGCCCAATGAACGGATAAATTACCCGGATAAAACTCGACGCCCGTTTTTTATCCGGGTAAATAAGTGCCTGCCCATCGCAGGTGCCGCCATGATCCTCGACCTCGATACACCCGTCACCGTCTTCCTAGGCGACCGCTGTATCGCCTCCGGCTCGCTTCGTGACGCCGTCACGGCCATCAAATCTCAATCGGAGCATAGCGAAGGATGTCTGGTATTCGACGACATCACCGCCAAGGTGATCGACCTGGACCTACGCGGTTCGGTGAGCGAGGTGGCGCGCCGCTTTACCCCGCCCAAGACGCCCGGGCGGCCCAAGCTTGGCGTCGTGCCGCGAGAAGTGACCCTGTTGCCGCGCCACTGGGCCTGGCTGGCAGAACAGCCCGGCGGGGCCTCGGTCGCCCTGCGCCTTCTGGTCGAGACCGCGCGCAAAGCCGACGACAAGGCCGACGCCCGCACAGCCCAGGCGGCGGCATACCGCTTCATGGGGGCTATGGCGGGCGACCGCCCCGGATTCGAAGAGGCTTGCCGCGCCCTGTTCGCGGGCGACGCCGCTAAATTCCTGGATCAGACAGAAACATGGCCCGCCGACATCCGTGACTACGCCACACGCTTAGCGACGCCGGCGCTTACCTAAGTCCGTCGCGTCACCGAGAAATCGGCCAGGGATTCCAGCGCCTTGCGCCAGTTGTTGGCCGGGAAGATCGACAGCGCCTGTTTGGCCGTCGCGGCATAGACGGCGGCAAGATCCAAGGTCGCATCGATCGCGCCGGTGCTGACGATCAGATCACGGGCGCGCAGGAAATCCGCATCTGTCTGATCGAGGTTGCCAACAGTACGCTGCCAGAACGCCGTCTCTGCCGTACCAGTGCGAGCGATAGCCAGCAATAACGGCAGGGTCGACTTGCCCTCGCGGAAGTCGTCGCCAGCATTCTTGCCCAGGGCCGCGGTTTCGCCACCGTAGTCCAAGGCGTCGTCGGCCAGCTGGAAGGCCAAGCCAAGGTTGAGGCCAAAATTGCGCAGGGCGTTGCGTGCCTCATCGCTCGCGCCAGCGGAAACAGCGCCCGCCTCAGCGGCGGCAGCGAACAGTTCGGCGGTCTTGGCCGCAATGATCTCGAGATAGACGTCTTGGCCCAAGTTCAGGTCGTGGGCGCGGGTCAGTTGCAGCACCTCGCCCTCGGCGATCAAACGCGAGGCGCGTGCGAGAATGTCGAGGGCCTGGATCGAATGGGTGTCGACCATCAGCTCAAACGCGCGAGCGAACAGGAAATCGCCCACCAGCACGCTCTGCGCCCCGCCCCAGATCAGGTGGGCCGCCACCTTGCCGCGGCGCAGTTGGCTGCCATCCACCACATCGTCGTGCAGCAGGGTCGCGGTATGGATAAACTCTACCGCCGCAGCCAGCTTGAGGCAGTTGTCGCCATGGCCGCCCGCCAGGCGATCGGCCGCCACCGTGAGCAGCGGGCGCAGCCGCTTACCACCAGCAGCGATCAAGTGATCGGCCAGGGCGGGAATCACCGCCACAGGGCTCTGCATGCGCTGAACGATCAGTACGTCCACACCAGCCATGTCCTTGGCAGCCAGATCGATCAGCAAATCGACAGAGCCGGGTTCCGGCGCAAGAGCTGCGAGGGCGGACGTCACGATGGAAGGTTCCTTGCGGAGCGTCTCTCCCCAGTTGCGGAGGTCGCCTTTCGGCGGGATAGGTCAGACTGGCGGGCCGCACAAGGCTTAGAAGCGTTCAATGACGGTTACAGAAGACAGATTACTGAACGGCCAGGTCATCCTGCGCCAGGGTGCCGGTGGCTATCGCGCCGGCGTGGACGCTGCCCTGCTGGCCGCAGCCTGTGCTGCTAAACTCGGCCAGCGTGTGCTGGAGGCGGGTTGCGGACCTGGCGGGGCGATGCTGGCCGCGGCGCGGCGCCGGCCCGGCGTGGCCTTTACAGGCGTCGAGCGCGATCCCGACGCTCTGGCCCTGGCGCAAGAGAATATCGCCCTGAACAGCCTTCAGGACCGCGTGAGCGCCATCGCCGGCAATGTGGTTATGCCCTTCAAGGCCCTGGGCCTGGCACCCTTCGACGCGGCCATGGCAAATCCGCCCTATTTCGACGATCCCACCGCCATCCGTGGCCCTGCCCCAGCCAAGACAGGCGCCTGGATCGCCGACGGCGGCCTCGCCGCCTGGCTTGCCTTCCTGCTGAGCGCCGTACGCGAAGGCGGGACAACGACGATCATCCATCGCGCCGACCGTCTGGGCGACATTCTCGCTGGCCTAGCGCCCAAGGCAGGTTCATTTCAGGTGCTGCCGGTGCATGCGTTTGCCGATGCGCCCGCCAAACGTGTGCTGGTGCGGGCGGTCAAGATGGGCAAGGCACCCTTGCAGTTGCTGCCGGCTCTGGTGCTGCACGCTCCTGGTGGCGCGCAAAGCCCGCAGGCGGAGTCGATCCTGCGTGGGCAGGCGGCCATCGAATGGCCTTGACGCTCTGGTCCTTAAGGCCAAGGTGCGGACCATGCAGATGAGCTCACATGGTAGGCTTCGACACGTCGCGGCCCTAATGATCACCGCGTGCCTTAGCCTTCCAGCTGCGGCTCAGCCCTGGGAGTCGGCTAAGCCCAAGCCCCTGTCTGGACTGAGGCCGTTGATACAGCCCACGCCCGTACCACCCTCGCATGCCCCCGAGGCGGCACCCGCAAGGACCGCCGATCGCAAGCCGACCGTGACCACACAGATGGCCAAACCGACGACCCCAGAGCCAAAGCTAGCCGCCAGGCTCGCGCCCCTCACGGCTCCTGCCCCGCCGCGCGTTGTTCCGCCACGCCCCGCCACGGCAACGGCGACGGCTAGGCCGTCCCTGATCATTATCGACTCCCGCCGGATCGCTGACCCACAGGGCGGCGTGCACCAGTTGGCGTTTATATCCGACCAGTTGATCCATGAGTTCGCCGACCGCCAGGTCGCGCTGGATAGGCTGAAGAATGAGGTGGACGCGGCTCAGGCCGAACTGACGGCCGCCACGCCAGAACAAGCCAAAATTCTGGACCCCAAGGTCAAGGCGCAGCAGGCCGCCTTCGACGCCCAAAAAGCCGCCTTCATTAACGCCTATAATGCCCGATCCAGCGCACTCGTCACGCCCGTGCAGCGCCAGGTCAACGATGCCCTGAAGGTCTTCGCGACGTCACGCGGTGCCATGGCGGTGATCGACCGTGCCCACTTCAACGACTCGGTGCTGATGTTGCAGAACGGGGTCGATCACAACGCCCTGGACCTGACCACGGCCTTCATCGACAGCTACAACGCCCAGCGCCGCTGACGACGAGCGCGTGTAACCGCTGGCCAGGCTGCTGGATCATCCACTTGGTCGGCATTCGGAACGGCTGAGGTTCCTGAGGCGCGCAGGGATTAAGGGTCTTAGTCGCCGTAGCCTTTCACGACGTCGAAGCAGAGCTCCAGCCCCGCCAGGTCGGTTAGGGGGTCGCCGGCCGCAATCACGAATAGCCGCCGCGCCTCGGCCCAGATCCTCGACCGCACAGCCGGAGGCATCGCGCCATAGGCCATCCTCGCCTTGGCTGCCCCCCAGCCACAGGTCGACACGGCCGCGATAATCGGCCTGTTCCTCGCAGTCGATGTTAAGATAAGCGAACACCGGCTTGCTGTGCGCCGCCAGGAAGCCGGCCTCGAATGCGGCGCCGGGATCGCAAGATGGCCAGCGCCAGGGCGTCAGGTTCACGATCGCCGCATCAGGGCGGCGCGGTGAGCATACATGGCCCTTGCGGCCACCTCCGGCGCGGTGTCGCCCACCTCACAGCCGGGGATCGGGACGGTCAGACCGTAGCCCGCCGCCAGGGCGGCGAGGCGCTGGTCATGCGCTACAGCCTCCGGAAGAAAGGCCTCGAACCCGGCCAGGTAGACGGTTTCGAGACGCTTCACGCCCAACTCTGATTTGATGCGCCTCGCAGCGCGAAATCGAACGCCACGCTTGCGAGCGCGCCAGGCCTAGTTGCGGGTGGTGTCGACCAGCTTGTTCTTGCCGATCCAAGGCATCATGGCGCGCAGGCGGGCACCCACTTCTTCGATCTGATGCTCGCTGTCGCGACGACGGGTGGCCTTGAAGAACGCTCCACCCGACTGATTTTCCAGCATGAAGTCGCGCACGAAGCGGCCCGACTGGATATCTTCCAGTACTCGCTTCATCTCGGCCTTGGTCTCCGGCGTCACGATGCGCGGGCCGGTGACATACTGGCCATACTCGGCAGTGTTCGAGATCGAGTAGTCCATGTTGGCAATGCCGCCTTCATAGATCAGATCAACGATCAGCTTCACTTCGTGTAGGCATTCGAAATAGGCCATTTCCGGCGCGTAGCCGGCCTCGACCAGGGTTTCGAACCCGGCGCGGATCAGCTCGACCAGACCGCCGCACAACACGGCCTGTTCACCAAACAGGTCCGTCTCGCATTCTTCGCGGAAGTTGGTCTCAATTATGCCTGAGCGGCCGCCGCCAATGGCGCTGGCGTATGCCAGGCCGAGGTCGAGCGCGTTGCCAGTGGCGTTCTGGTGCACGGCGATCAGGCAGGGCACGCCGCCGCCCTTTTGGTATTCGCCCCGCACGGTGTGGCCGGGACCCTTGGGCGCAACCATGATCACGTCGACGGAGGCCTTGGGCTCGATCAGCCCGAAGTGGACGTTCAGGCCGTGGGCAAACAGCAGGGCTGCGCCATCCTTCAGGTTGGGGGCGATCTCGCTGCTGTAGATGGCGCGCTGGTGCTCGTCTGGTGCTAGGATCATCAGCACATCAGCCCAGGCGGCGGCTTCCGCCACATTCATGACCTTCAGGCCATCGGCCTCGACCTTCTTGGCCGTTGCCGAGCCTTGTTTCAGCGCAACCCGCACGTTGCTGGCGCCGCTGTCTTTTAGGTTCAGCGCATGGGCACGGCCTTGGCTGCCGTAGCCTACAATGGCGATTTTCTTGTCCAGGATGCGGGCGAGATCGGCGTCGCGATCGTAATAGACGCGCATGATTTTAGTCTCCGGACAGATCAATAGAGAACGGCGCTCGGCGCCGGGGCGGAAAGGGGCGCTATGCACCGCTTTTTGCAGGCCACGTCAAGGTTGATCCCGCATCGCCATCATCCCAGTGGCAAAGAGGCCTATAGCTGGACCCCCGGAACGACCCCCGGAGCCCAAGATGCCAAGCGGAAAGCCTGTTACCAGAACAGCCCGTATTCAATGCTCAGCACTGCACCGGTCCAGATATCGACCAGCAGAGCGTCGCTGCCGACCGGGACCCATTCGCAACCTGTTCCGCGACAGCGCCCACGCCTATGCCACCGACGGCAAGGCGCGGCGTGTGGCCGGCATCGCGATCGGCGAGGGCTTCGATACCCAGGTCGAGCCCGCGCTCCAGCAGTTCTTCTACATGCCGCTGATGCATTCGGAGAATTTGGCCGACCAGGAAGCCTGCGTGGCGCTTTGCGAGGCGTCCGGGGCGCAGCAAAATATCGACTACGCCCGCATCCACCGCAACATCATCGCTCGCTTTGGCCGTTTCCCGCACCGTAACGCGGCCCTGGGACGAACCACCAGACCTGAGTAACAGGCGTACCTCGATGACGGTGGGTTTGCCGGCTGAGGAGGTTGCCGACGGCCGAACTATCCCCAAGATTTTGGGGGTACGGCATGGCCCAAGCTCCACATCTTGCGATTTCGGTGCCATAGATACGGCGGAAACGTCGTGCGCTGGGCGCGCGAGAATTGAGGGCAGCCTCTATTGGTCATGAACGCGCTCGCACCGGTCCTTGTGCCCGCGACCCAGTCGGCGGCTTCGGATCACCCGGAGCAGCAGTACCTGGGCCTTCTGGCCGATATCATGACCAATGGGGTGGGGCGCGGCGACCGCACGGGCGTCGGTACGCTTGGCGTATTCGGCCGCCAGATCCGTTTCGATCTGGCTCAGGGCTTTCCGCTGCTGACCACCAAGAAGCTGCACCTCAAGTCGATCGTGCTGGAACTGCTGTGGTTTCTGAACGGTGATACAAACATCAAGTGGCTGAACGACCGTGGCTGTTCGATCTGGGACGAATGGGCCGATGAGAACGGCGACCTTGGCCCCGTCTATGGCAAGCAGTGGCGCTCCTGGGCCGCGCCAGCGCCGGATGGACAAGGCGTGCGTGTCATTGATCAGATCCAGCAGCTGATTGAGGGCCTGAAGACCAATCCCAATAGCCGTCGCCATATCGTCAGCGCCTGGAACCCGGCCGATGTCGATGACATGGCCCTACCGCCCTGCCACTGCCTGTTTCAGTTCTTCGTCGCGGACGGAAAACTAAGCTGTCAGCTCTACCAGCGCAGCGCCGATGTCTTCCTGGGCGTGCCGTTCAATATCGCATCCTACGCCCTGCTGACCCTGATGATGGCGCAGGTGCTGGGCCTGCAACCTGGCGAATTCGTGCATACCTTTGGCGACGCGCACCTGTATCTTAACCATAGGGATCAGGCCAAAATCCAGCGGGCTCGCGAGCCTTATGCCTTCCCCACTCTGAAGATCGCGCCCAAAACCGACCTGTTCAGCTTCGAGCTCAGCGACTTCGAGCTTGTGGGCTATCAGCACCATCCGCATATCCCGGCTCAGGTCGCGGTTTGAGCCCGATCCTCACCGTGGGGCCCGTCGCGGTCGCCCGCAACGGCGTTATCGGCATGCACAACGCCCTGCCCTGGCGGCTGAAGTCCGACATGGCGTTGTTCAAACGCCTGACCATGGGCAAGCCGGTGATCATGGGCCGCAAGACCTGGGACAGCCTATCGATCCGCCCCCTGCCCGGTCGGTTGAACGTTGTGCTTTCCCGCGACGGCAGTTTCGAACCGACCCAGGCCGTGGTCTGCGAAACCTTCGCGGAAGCGGTCGAGATTGCTCGCGAACAGGCGGAAGAAGACGGTGTCGAGGAAGTCTGCGTCATCGGCGGCGCGGCGGTGTTTGAAGCCGCACTGCTCAAGGCGCGACGCATCTACCTGACCGAGGTTGCCGCCGAGCCTGAGGGCGACGTGCATTTCCCGAGCTTCGATGAGGCTGCATGGACGGAAGTGTCACGCCAGGCCTTCCCTGCCGGCGAAGGCGACGACCACGCCTTCGTATTCCGGGTCCTTGAGCGGCGCTGAGCGGCATTTCGGGCGGGCGCTTCATGGTTGAAGCCCCGAAAAGGAACTCGTAGTCTACTGAAAGATAAGTGGGAGTTTCCATGCGTTACCTCAGCTTGGCCGTGCCGACTGTCGTTGGATTGACGCTGGCGGTGACAGGGTCCGCTGTCGCACAGCCCAATCGCGCAGCCACCGCACCGACGGACGTGCCCCACTGCGCCCGCCCCATTGGCACGGCCTCGATTACGCCGCCGAGGCGAGAGTGGTGGTCGGACTACGGCCTTAGCAGCCCAGAACAACTCATCAAGTTGATGGCGTCACAGTCGGGCTGCCTACGCATTCTCGATCGCGGGGCCGGTCTGCAGGCGCGCCAGTTGGAGCGTGATCTTGGAGCGGCCGGAGACCTGCAACGCCAATCCAATGTCGGGGCGGGGCAAATCAAGGCCGCGGATTATGCCATCGTTCCAGATATCGCTGAGGCCAACAGCAATCAGGGCGGGCAAGCGGCGGCCATCGGCAGCCTGCTCGGGGGCCGCGCTGGCGCGCTGATCGGGTCAATTCGCACGCAACAATCGACCGCTCGCGTTATGCTGACCTTGGTCAACGTGCGGACCACCGAGCAAGAATTCGTGGCCGAGGGTACGGCGCAGAAGACTGATATCTCGTTTGGGGCCGGGGGTTTTGGCGGACTGCTGGGCGCCTTGGGCGGCGGTTATTCCAACACACCGATCGGACAAGTCATCGCCCAGGCCTATCTGTCGGCATTCACCAATCTGGTCACCTATATGCAGAACGCTCAGCCTGGTGAGGCGGCGGCCCCGATCCAGACCTATATCACCAAGACGGCCATCCAGATGCGTGCGATGCCGGTGCCGACCGGCGCGATAGTCCGCAGTTTTACGCCGGGTGAATCGGTTTTTCCGACCGGCCAGAAGAACGGCGTCTGGTGGGAAGTCGATGACGAAACCGGCAATCGTGGCTGGGTAACGTCCGTACAGCTGACGGCGAAATAGTCGCTACTGCTGCCACTGCTTCAACACGGCTTCCTGCCGTGACAGCCACGCCTGGACACAGCTGCGATCAGGGCAGTCCTGCAACAGGGTCATCGCGGCCGCATAATCCCGGCGCACCTGGCCGGTCACATCGCGATCTTCGGCATTGCTCAACAAGTCCTGCAACTGGGAGAAGCGTGCCGCAAGCACAGAGTTTGTGCGCAAGGCCGCACTCAGATCGAACGGAGGCGGGGGCGGCAGCGGCGGTGCCGGCGCATTGCCAGCCGAAGTCTCGCCTTCATCCGCATACTCGCCCACTGGCGTTGGTGCCGACGGCGCCGTCAGCCAAATTGACCATGACGTCAGGTCCACGGTCGTCATCGCCTCAATAACCGGTCCAGCGCCCTCGATCTTGTACACATTCGTACTGCCAACCGCAGCGGGTTGAATCGAATAGGAGACGTCCTGCTTGACCGGGGCACTGCCGCCGAAAAGCGAGGCGGCGCTCGCAGGAAACTGCAGCGACAACCGACCAGAACAGGCGATTTTCCCAGTTTCGTGGTCAATCTGGTCCAGCACGGGCAGTTCGATTGACAGGACCGATTGCGCGCCCAGATTGGGCACGATCAAGCGATTGGCCGCACTGGCCTGTTGCGCCACATTGTCGAACAGCACCTGCTTGAGTGCGCGGATCGTACCTGGAGAGGCGCAGTCGCTGGCATTGCCGGCGAGCTTACCCTCCGTCGCGACGGGCTGGCGTTGGCAATTCACCAGACCAATAATGGCCAACGTCAGGGCAATAAGTTGAGTGCGTTGCATCGTCATTCCCGGCACTCCCAGCCGCCAGTTTAAATGTGGCAGCCGCCGCAAAGCAACCAGCGCGCCTTGAGGGCTGCCAACGCTCATCACGCCTCGGCAATCAAGGTTCAGGCGATCTCGCGCTTGAAGGCGAGTGCAACGGGGCCGAGCGCGCAGCGTTATTCCCTAGCGTCGGCGCTCGTAGCCGTAGGCAACCCAGGAGTGCCCGCCGACCTGGTGCGCTTCGATCAGGCCCGGATCGCTAGACTTAGCCCTCGCCATCCGCGCGCGGCGGGCCCGCAGGGCCAATCCGGCCACGGCCAGCAAGGCACTGGCCACCAGGGCTATAACCACGATTGAAGCGGCAAACACCAGCGCCAGCACCGCCGCCAGGCCGATGGCCGCGGTGGTCGCGAGGCCGGCGGCGATGGTCGCCAGACCGCGCCAGGTCATATTCAGCTTTGGGTTCGTCAAACGGTCCATTGGAACGACCTTTTCACACCGATGATCAGCGAAACTCAACCCTATTTTGGGAGGGTTGATGCCCACGTCAACCTCTGGATGAGGTCATCGCACGGATTTGTTTGCGTTCGCCCACTGCGGCGTCATAGGCGGCATTGATCGCAGCCGCCTTTGCCTCGGCAATTTCAACGAAATCCTCCGGCAGACCGCGAGCCCGGGCGCGGTCGGGGTGAGCGGCAGCGATGGCGGCACGCCAGGCGGTATGCAGGGTCTCGTCGGACGCATCCGGCGCCACACCCAGGATCAGGTAGGGGTCATCCGCCTCCTGGCCCAAATGGGTCGCAGCCATACGTTTGAACGTAAGCGGCATTAAGCCGAACAACTCGCACACCCGCTCGAGATAAATCAATTCCTGGCGGGTCACTGCCCCGTCAGACTTGGCGATGTGGAACAGGCCATCCATCACATCTTCCAGCAGCATGGGGCAGCCGCCATAGCGCTTGGCCAGCCGCCTGGCATAGCTTTCAAAGCCATGCGTGGTCTGCCGCGCCAGGTCATAAAGGCGGCGGATGTTACGCTCGGAGCCCGCGTCGGGATGAAAAGCCTCGGCAAAGGCCGCAAACTCGCTGCCTGTGGCCTGTCCATCTGCACGCGCCAGCTTGGCACCCAAAGCCGTGACCGCCGTGGAAAAGGCTGGATCGGAGCCGGGACGGTCAACGCAATCAGGTGCCAGTGCCGGAAGGTCGGCAGAGTCAACCCGACGGGCGGCGAGGCTTGCTATGTTGCGCCAGAAGGTCATTTGAAGCGCCAAGTTTAGAGCTGTGGAGAACTGATGACAACCGCAACCGCCCTGGCCACGGGATGGAGCTTCTGCATAGACCGTGGCGGCACCTTTACCGACGTGATCGGTCAGGCACCGGATGGCGCAGTGCAGACCTTGAAACTGCTGTCGTCCTCGTCCGCCTATGCCGACGCCGCGGTTGAGGCGATGCGTCGAATGCTGGACCTGACCCCCGGTGCGCCCTTCCCCGCTGATCGAATCGAGGGGATCCGTATGGGCACCACCGTCGCCACCAATGCCCTACTTGAGCGCAAGGGTGCCCGCGGGGGCGGCGATGGCCTCGCAGGACGCCAGCACCTGATCTTGGCCGATGGTACGATCAAGCAACTGGAGGGCTGCTTTGCTATTGTGGTGGCGGCAGGCGATGCTGTTGAGATCGAGACCCCCGGGGGGCGGTGGGTTCGGCGCACCACGCCCCGCCATCTAGAACCGCCAAAGGAGCCGTATGGCCGCCGCCTTCCTCGTCCTGCTTGCCCTGGCCCAAGGCCTGCCGATCCAGGATAGCCCCATTGGCACAGCGCCTCGTCTGCCCGCCACAGTCACGGCCCCCATCGCACCGGGCCTGGTCCAGCCCGACACCCAGCCGCCTGCCGACGACTACGGATATGTGACCTGGTGCTACGGTGCCCTGGAAACCTATCTCGATCTGTATGATCGGGTGATGCCGGAAGTCACGCGGATCGAGCGCGCCTTCCCCTCGCCGCGCGGGGCCGAAAATGACCTCCGGGTTTATCCGGCGATACGCGACCAGGCCCGCAAGGACCTAATGGCTTATCGCGCAGCCATCATCGCTACCGAGAAGGCCAGCCCAAAGCCGATCTCAGACTATGGCGCGCGCGCACTGCGTTCTGGTCAGGTGCTGTGGAGTGGTGCCGACAAGGTCAAGCCGGCTGAGCTGGCACGCAATTGGATGGGCTGGGCTCTGCCGGGCAAATGCGAGCAGACCGCAAAAACCCTGACAGTGAAATCCAATGTGCTCGGCCAGGCGCTGATCTTCAATGCCGGCCCTGTGCCGCAGTCAACGTCTGCCTTGCCGACGGCCCCCTCCGCCGTCTCAACAGCGGTTGACCCTGCGAGGGCGGTCATCAAGGACAAGCCCCCGCCCGCACAAAAGCCTGCCACCGTCGTCTCTGCTGCGCCCAAACCGACAGAGGGCCCAACCGGTCCTGCGCCGGTCCTGCCGAAAGGGGCCTATGTGATGGATCCGGACGGTTCCAAGGGCTGCCCCGGCCGGCTCGACGCCAGCATTCGCGCCGGGCGCATTGTTATGATCTGCATACCCTAAGGGGCGTCAGCTCGGCTCATAGCTGAGGATGGGTGCCAGCCAGCGTTCGGCCGTGCCAACGTCCCAACCCTTGCGGCGCGCGTAGTCTTCCACTTGGTCGCGCTCGATCTTGCCGACGCCGAAATAGTGGCTCTCAGGGTGGCCGAAATAGAGCCCCGACACCGCGGCCGTCGGATACATCGCATAGCTTTCGGTCAGATTGAGTCCGACCGCCTCTTCCGCCCCCAACAGCTTAAACAGTGTGGCCTTCTCGGTATGGTCGGGCTGGGCCGGATAGCCGGGTGCCGGGCGGATGCCTTGGTACTGTTCGGAAATCAGGGCGTCGATGTCGAACGGTTCGTTCGGCGCATAGGGCCAGAATTCAGTGCGGACACGCCGGTGCAGGGCCTCGGCGAAGGCCTCGGCCAGTCGGTCGGCCAGGGCAGACGCCATGATGGCAGAATAGTCGTCGCCGGCCGCCTTGAACGCCGCCACCCGCTCGCGCTCACCATGGCCGGCGGTCACCGCAAAGGCACCGATCCAGTCATGCCCACCGCCGACAGGGTGTACGAAGTCCGCAAGGGCGACATTGGGCCGCCCCTCCGCCTTGGCCATTTGCTGGCGCAGGGTGTGCAAGCGGGCCAGTTCGGTTGGATGCTCGTAGTCGGCCCAAAGAACAATGTCGTCGCCATCCTTGTTGGCGGGCCAAAAGCCAATGACACCCCGGGCAGAGAACCAGGCCTCGTCGATGATTCTCTTAAGCATTGCCTGCGCGTCGGCGAACAGGTCACGCGCGGCCTCGCCCACCACCTCGTCGTCGAGAATCTGCGGGTAACGCCCGGCCAGTTCCCAGCTCTGGAAGAACGGCGTCCAGTCGATATGTCGCGCCAGCTCGGTTAGGTCATAGTCCACGAAGGTTCGCGTCCCCAGGAACGCCGGTTCGGGCAGGTGATGGTCCGCAAGCTTTAGCCGGTTCATCCGCGCTGCCTCAATCGGGGTGCGAACCTTGGCTTCCTGGCCGCGCGCAAACTGTTCACGCACCTTTTGATAGTCGTCGCGGGTCTCGGTCTCGAACCGCTCGCGATCCGTCTGTGACAGCAGGGACGAAACCACACCCACCGCTCGGCTGGCGTCGAGCACATAGGTCGTCGAGGCCCCTTTGTAGCGCGGCTGAATCTTGACCGCCGTATGGGTCTTAGACGTCGTCGCCCCACCAATCAGCAGCGGGATGGTTATTCCGCGCCGCTGCATTTCTGCCGCCACAAATGCCATCTCGTCGAGCGAGGGCGTAATCAATCCAGACAGGCCGACGATGTCCACCTTCTGCGCGATGGCCTCGTCCAGAATGCGATCGGCGGGAACCATCACGCCCAGGTCGATCACTTCGTAATTGTTGCACTGCAGGACCACACCAACGATGTTCTTGCCGATGTCATGAACGTCGCCCTTCACCGTTGCCATCAGGATCTTGCCCGCCGCTTCATGCTGCGTGCCACCGGCCAGTTTCTCAGCCTCCATGAACGGCATGAGCCAGGCCACGGCCTGCTTCATGACCCGCGCCGACTTTACCACCTGCGGCAGGAACATCTTTCCCGCGCCGAACAGGTCGCCGACCACGTTCATCCCGTCCATCAACGGGCCTTCGATCACATGCAGAGGCCGCTCGACTGTCAGCCGCGCCTCCTCAGTATCCAAGTCAATGAACTCGGTGATCCCATTGACCAGGGCGTGCTTGAGCCGTTCGCCGACCGTGCCATCACGCCACTTCAGATCAACGACACGAACCGCGCCCTTATCGCCCTTATATTTGGGTGCCAGGTCGACTAGCCGCTCGGTCGGGCTGAAATTCTTGGGCCGGTTGAGGATCACGTCCTCAACCGCCTCGCGCAGCTCGGGATCGATGTCGTCATAGACCGGCAGGTCGCCGGCGTTGACGATGCCCATGTCCATACCCGCCGCGATGGCGTGGTAGAGGAACACGCTGTGGATCGCCCGCCGCACCGGCTCGTTGCCACGGAAGCTGAACGAGACGTTCGACACCCCGCCGCTGATCCGGGCATACGGCAGGGCCGTTTTGATCACCCGCGTCGCTTCGATGAAGTCGACCGCATAGTTGTTGTGCTCGTCGATCCCGGTGGCCACAGCAAAGATGTTGGGGTCGAAAATGATATCTTCTGACGGAAATCCGACCTGGTCGATCAGGATGCGGTAGGCTCGCGTGCAGATTTCAACCTTGCGGGCGGCGGTGTCGGCCTGCCCCTGCTCGTCGAACGCCATCACAACCACGGCGGCACCGTAGCGCAGGCATTGGGTGGCCTGGGCGATGAACTCCGCCTCGCCGGCCTTCATCGAGATCGAATTGACGATGGCCTTGCCCTGAACGCACTTCAGGCCAGCCTCGATCACATCCCACTTGGAGCTGTCGATCATCACCGGCACGCGGGCGATATCGGGCTCAGCGGCCAGCAGGTTCAGGAAGGTGACCATGGCCAGCTTCGAATCCAGCAGGCCCTCGTCCATATTAATGTCGATGACGCTGGCGCCGGCCTCGACCTGCTGACGCGCGACGTCGAGCGCGGCGTTATAATCGCCCTCGACGATCAGTTTCTTGAAGCGGGCCGAGCCGGTAACATTGGTCCGCTCACCGATATTGACGAACACGGGCCTCATGGTTGGTTCCCCTCTCCAACCGGCTGTTCCTTGCCGCCAAGCACCAGTCGCCGGCTCAGGATCGCCTGCGGTGCCCCGGCGGCGACGACGGCGTTCCAGGTTTTTGGAGCATCCTGCCGCGCCTTGAACAGCGCAAAGGCCAGCTGGCGCAGGGTCGCCATGTCGGCGCTGTCAGCCGACCGCGCAATGAGATGCGGGGTAAGATCAACGCCCTTAGTGCCGGCTTCGGGCGCGATGTCGACCCGGGTGCAGACCTGCAGGAATGCCCCGCCCAACGACAGGGCTGCGGCGTCGCTGATGGCGCGGCGGTTTAGGCGGCTGCGCATATCGCGGACCATCTCGGTCTCGACCGCGGTCAAGGGGTTTGCAGGAGACTTCATGCCAGTTCGAACGGCTCCAGCCCGGACAGACGCAGGGCCTGGGGGCGTTCAGGGATGGCTCGTGGGGTGAGGCCGCTCACCTTCGCGGCCACATGGCGAATATGGTCTGGCGTGGTTCCACAGCAGCCGCCAACGATGTTGACGATGCCGTCGGCGGCCCATTGATGCAATTCGTGCGCGGTCTGATGCGGCTGCTCGTCGTACTCGCCAAAGGCATTAGGCAGACCGGCGTTTGGATAGGCGGCCACCAGGGTATCCGCGATGCGCGACAGCTCGGCGATGTGCGGCCGCATCAGGTCCGCACCCAGGGCGCAGTTGAAGCCAATGGCAAAGGGCTTGGCATGTTTGACACTGTTCCAAAACGCCTCAGCCGTCTGGCCACTCAGGGTGCGGCCCGAGCGGTCGGTGATGGTGCCGGAAATCCAGATCGGCAGCGGCTCGTAGCCCTCATCTTGCAGATCGAGGATCGCCTTGATCGCAGCCTTGCAGTTCAGGGTGTCGGTGATGGTCTCGATCAGGAATAGGTCCACCCCGCCCTCGTGCAGGGCGGCAATCTGCTGACGGTAGGCCTCATAGACCTGGTCGAAGGTCACCAGCCGCGCGCCCGGATCGTTCACGTCCGAACTCATCGACAGCATCTTGTTGAGCGGCCCAATTGAACCGGCGGCGAAGCGCGGCTTCATCGGCTCCTTGGCCGTCCAGCGGTCCGCCGCCTCCCGCGCCAGCCGGGCACCCGCCAGGTTGATCTCACGCACGGCGTCCGCGTCGAGATGATAGTCATCTTGGGCGATCACGGTAGAGCTGAAGGTGTTGGTTTCGCTGATATCGGCACCCGCAGCGAAATACTGGTCATGCAGGTCAGCGATGATGTCAGGCCGCGTCACGCACAGAATATCGTTGTTGCCCTTCAGCTGGCCGGGCACATCCTTGAAGCGCTCACCCCGGAAGTCGTGCTCATCAAGCCCGCACTTCTGGATCATCACGCCCCATGAGCCGTCGAGCACGAGCACTCGCTCTTTCGACACGGCCTTGAGGGCGGCAATACGCTTGGCGCGGCTAGTCATCACTGGCCTCTTTCGTCCTTCAATTCCGCATCGACATAGACTGGCCAAGCGTCGTGCTGACGGTCGTTTCCTGACCACAGGCGTTTCGCGCTGATCGCAAGCACCATCACGAAACGGCCGCCTCTTCTCGCAAGCCCAGCACGAGGCAGATCGCATAAACCAAGTCGGCCCGGTTCAGGGTGTAGAAATGGAAGTCGTCGAATCCTTCACCCTTGAGCTTGGCGCAGAGTTCCACGGCCACGGCCCCCGCCAGCAAGCGGCGGGTTTCGGCGTCGTCATCCAGGCCCTCGAACAGGTGTGACAGCCAGGCCGGAACGGCCGCTTCACAGGCCGCGGCCATCTTCACGAGGCCCTTTAAATTGGTCACCGGCATGATCCCTGGCACGATCGGGATCGTCACCCCCGCCTTGCGCACCCGATCATGGAAGCGAAGGAATGCGTCGATGTCGAAGAAGAACTGGCTAATGCCTACCGTGGCCCCCGCGTCGATCTTGGCCTTCAGCACATCAATATCGTGGTCGAAACTCGGGCTTTCAGGATGTTTCTCGGGATAGACCCCGACCATGACCTCAAACGGAGCGATGCGGTGGATGGCGGCCGTCAGTTCGGTGGCGTTGGAATAGCCATCGGCGCGCGGCGCATAGGCCCCGCCCACGCCACTCGGCGGATCACCACGCAGGGCAACGATATTTCGCACGCCCGCGGCCCAATAGTCGGCAATCACGGCATCGACGTCCTGGCGGGCTGCACCGACGCAGGTCAGGTGGGGGGCGGGCTGAAGGCTCGTTTCGTCAAGGATACGCTTGACCGTGCGGTGAGTGCGTTCACGGGTGCCACCGCCGGCACCATAGGTCACCGAAACGAAGGCAGGGTTGAGCGGCTCCAACCGACGGATGGCCTGCCATAGGGTCGCTTCCATCTCCGGCGTCTTGGGTGGAAAGAATTCGAATGACACACGCGGCGCAAGGTTTGCTGGCGAGGCCGCGCGCGCAATCAGGCCCAGGTTATCGCCAATGAACATGGGGAGCGTCATCCGGCGCTCCGATGACTGTTGCGCTGCGCCAGCCGCAGACCGGCCCAGATCTTCACCGTCAATCCGCCGACCTTAGCGGGTGCCAGGGTAACCGGCATGAGTGGCGAAAGGCCCGCAGCGGTCATCCAGCCCAAAACATCGTCGTCGGAGAAGCCAAGCCGACGATGCTGGTGCGCCTCGCGCAGGAACTCCAACCCGTGCGGGGCGAAGTCGACGATAATCAGCCGCCCGCCCGGTGCAGTAAGACGCGCAGCCTCAAACACTGCGGCGGCCGGATCGGTCAGGTAGTGCAGTACTTGATGAACCGTCACCAGATCCGCGCAGCCATCGCCCAGGCGGGTGTCGAAGATGTCGCCGTGGCGCAGTTCGCACTGGGCCAAGCCGGCCTTCTCGGTCTCAGCGCGCGCGATGTTAAGCATCTGCTGCGATAGGTCCAACCCAAGGGCCCGCTCAGCAGAGCGGCCCAGCAGCAGCAGCATACGGCCCGTGCCAGCGCCAAGGTCGACCAGGGTATAATACGGACCCGGCCCGGCAACCGCCAGAATGGCTTGCTCGACATCGGACTCAGCAACGTAGAGCGAGCGAATCTGGTCCCAATGGTCGGCGTTGCGGGCAAAGTAGGCCGAGGCGGCGGTGGCGCGTTCGCCATTTACAGCCGCCAGGCGCTGGCGATCACGCACCAGGATCGGATCGGCATTGTCCAGGGCGTCCAGAATCTGATCGGCAAGGAAGCGCTCGTTCGAACCACTGGCCAGGCGATAGAACACCCAGGCCCCATCGGGGAAACGCTCTACCAGCCCGGCGTCGGCCAACAGCTTGAGATGGCGCGATACGCGCGGCTGGCTCTGGTCGAGGATGCGGCACAGTTCCAGCACCGACAGCTCATCGAACGACAGCAGGGCAAGAATGCGCATACGGCTGGCCTCACCGGCCGCGCGCAGCGCCTCAATCGTTCGGGCCGCCGAAAGCGTCATACCACATATAAAGATATCTTTATGCGATTTGTCCAGAGCCCGATGGGCGACAAACGATACTTGCCCTCGAAAGGGCTGTCAGAGTCCGGCTGGAACACACAGCGCGCGGAGGTACCCACTTAGAGCCGTCAAGGCCGCTTCGGCGCAGCCAATAGGCTGCCCGGCTTGCCGTTCTCGACCCTCAACACGGTTAGTCGCTTAAAAAGGCTCTAGCGCGCGAACTTCTGGAATTTGATCCGGTGCGGAATCAGACTGTCCACGCCCAGGCGACGCTTCTTGTCTTCTTCATAAGCCTCGAAGTTCCCTTCGAACCATTCGACATGGCTGTCGCCTTCGAACGACAGGATGTGGGTCGCAAGACGATCGAGGAACCAGCGGTCGTGGGAGATCACCACGGCGCAGCCGGCGAATTCCTCCAGCGCCTCTTCCAGCGCTTGCAAGGTCTCGATATCCAAGTCGTTGGTGGGCTCGTCGAGCAGGATCAGGTTGCCGCCGGTCGCCAGGGTCTTCGCAAGGTGCACGCGGTTGCGCTCCCCGCCCGACAGCAGGCCCACCTTCTTCTGCTGATCGCCGCCCTTGAAGTTGAAGCTGCCCACATAGGCGCGTGAATTGATCTCGCGTTTGCCAACGATCATCACGTCGGTGCCGCCGCTGATCTCCTGCCAAACGGTCTTGTTCGGATCGAGCGCATCGCGGCTCTGATCGACGTAGGAGAGCTTTACGGTCTCGCCCACCTTCACAGTGCCGGCGTCGGGTTGCTCTTGGCCGGTGATCAGCTTGAACAGGGTCGACTTGCCCGCGCCGTTGGGGCCGATCACGCCGACGATGCCATTGGGCGGCAAGCGGAAAGTCAGGCCCTTGAACAGCACCTTTTCGCCATATTCCTTCTCAAGGTCTGTGACCTCAAGCACCAGATTGCCCAGGCGCGGCCCGGGTGGGATCTGGATGGTGGCGAAGCTCTGTGCGCCGCGGTTGTTCTCCTGCTCGCGGACCATTTCCTCATAGCTGGCCAGGCGGGCCTTGGACTTGCTTTGCCGAGCCTTGGCATTGGAACGCACCCATTCCAGTTCCTTGGTCAGGGCGCGCTGGCGCGCTTCGCTTTCGCTCTGCTCCTGCACGACGCGCTTCTGCTTCTGTTCCAGCCAGCCGGAATAGTTGCCCTCGTAGGGCACGCCCTTGCCGCGATCGAGTTCCAGCGTCCACTTCGTGACCTGGTTGAGGAAATAGCGGTCGTGGGTCACCAGGATCACGCAGCCAGGGAAGGCTTCCAGGTGGTGCTGGAGCCAGGCCACGCTTTCGGCATCGAGGTGGTTGGTCGGTTCGTCGAGCAGCAGCATGTCGGGCTTGCTGAGCAGCAGGCGCGCCAGGGCCACGCGGCGGCGTTCACCGCCCGAAAGCTTGTCGACGGGGCTTTCATTTGGCGGGCAGCGCAGGGCATCCATGGCCATCTCGACCCGGCTGTCGATGTCCCACAAGTCGCCAGCGTCAATCTTTTCCTGGAGACTGGTCATCTCATCCATGAGCGCGTCGGTGTAGGTCTCGCCCATCTCGGCGGCGACGGCGTTGAAGCGGTCGACCAGCTTCTTTTCCTCGCACCAGGCGATGACGTTTTCCCAGACGTTCAGCGTCTCATCCAGATGCGGCTCCTGCTCGAGGTAGCCCATCTTGGTGCCCTCGGCGGCCTTGGCCTCGCCGCCGAACTCCTTGTCGATCCCGGCCATAATCTTGAGCAAGGTCGACTTGCCGGAGCCGTTGACCCCGACCACGCCGATCTTGGCGTCGGCGTAAAACGACAACCAGATGTTCTCGAACACCTTCTTGCCGCCGGGATAGGCCTTAGTCAGGCCCTGCATCTGGAAAATAAACGGCTGCGCCATGCGGATAAGCTCGCTGTGGGTCGAATTGAAAGGTCGGGACGCGACGGTTTAGCGGGCTGGGGCCGTCAAGGCCAGCGGGACGGGAACGAAAGCCGTGCACGAGCCTATTCAAATTCGCGTGGCCACCTCTCCGTGGTCGAAAGTTCGATAACTTTCAGCATGATGCGCCACGGCCTCATCGTGCGCGCAACCAGAGACATTGCCGGTTTCCAAGACTGAAGTGACCGAATAAACTCGCTCATCCACCCGCTTTGCCTTCGCAAAGCCTTCGTGACTGACTAAATCGGTGGGATGCGCACAGACACCCCCCAGCAAGTCCGCCTGGCCGACTACCGGCCCCCCGCCTTCCTGATCGACGAGACCGATCTGACCTTCATCCTGGAGCCCGCCACCACGCGGGTGAAGGCTAGGCTGACGATCCGCCGTAACGGCGATCACCAAGAGCCACTGCGCCTTGACGGAGAACGGCTGAAGCCGATTTCGGTTGTTCTCGATGGCCAACCCATTGGCCCCAGCGGCCGCACCATCGACGATAAGGGCCTGTCCATCGC
>Ga0114974_10000725_pt1 | contig 27205 bp, 34 predicted proteins | sample S_130206_EF_Meta_FD_87318 | JGI IMG/M metagenome (GOLD analysis project Ga0114974, IMG submission 87318) | Freshwater microbial communities from Lake Simoncouche, Canada to study carbon cycling - S_130206_EF_MetaG | ecosystem: Environmental > Aquatic > Freshwater > Lake | place: Lake... | reverse complement strand
TCATGGTCATTTTGCCATTGATTATACCAATAGTCTTCATTAACCTTATCCATTGTTTTGGTAAGGTCACGGCCTTGTGCTGTGATTGTACCTGCTACGTGATTGTTATATAATATGAAGTAGCTTGTTGCAAATGCTCCTTAATCTCTCCCCCTATTCTTTTCAAAATAGGGGGTAAAAAATAAGAACCATTAAGTACCAACTTCAAGGCTAATTGGAGGGCATTAAAATAGTCTACCTCTTTTTTTAACTCTGTCGCTTGTTTCCTTAATGACTCTATCTTTTTAATTTTTTCTTCTTTAGTCATACATTTTATATAAAATAAAAAAAGAAAGTTTTGAAATTAATCATAAGGGACATATGGAACTTTTATATATACCCTATGTTAAGAGACAAAATAATAAGCGTTAATATATCATATAGAAATATAACTCATTATCTAAAACTTGGATATGATGCAATATTAAATCAAGTTTTAGATATAAACATCGAACACTTACCAACATCATCTCACATTAAAGTTTTTGCAATATGTGAGATATGTTCAAGTAGTACTAGTTTAATATATCACAAATATATAGTTAATAAGAAGAGACATGGGTTCTATGGTTGTAGAGGGTGTTCTAGACAAAAGGCGGGACTGACATCTATAAATAGATATGGTGTTGATAATTATAGCAGAACTGATGAGTTTAAAAAAAGAATAGAGATAACCAATATTAATAAATTTGGATACAAAACAAATTTAATATCACCTGATTATAAAGATATTATTAAAAACAGATTAAAAGAAAAATATGGAACTGATAAGTTCTATGAAATAAATAGGAAGACATCAGAGAGAAAAGATAAAGTTGTATTTAAGTGGTGTGATAGACTAGATGATATAATAAAAAACTCACCAATGTTATTACTATCCGAGGATTTATATGATGATAATAATATAAACAATGACTACTTTCTATATAGAAATGAGTGTAGAAGGCTCAGTGTTAAGAATGTTAAAATATTATTTAATAGTTGGTCAGGTTTTGACCACTATGATTCAACTGATATATCTAAAAATTTTAACTTAGATCACAACCATGTGGATTATCCAACTATTGACCACAAGATATCTATATATTATGGTTTTAAAAATAAAATTTCATTTGAGGAAATATCGGATATAAATAATCTTTGCATAACTAAAAGAAGTATTAATTCTAAAAAAAGGAATTTAAATGAAAAAGAGTTTATAGAGTCTTTAAAATCTACTTCTTCTTTGGCTTAATCATCATATGCCATTTACTTCCTTCTAATTTAGGAAGACTTTCAGCAACACCAAGTTCTTCAACTAATGTAAAAAATTTAAGCATAACTATTTGACCTCTTTCTGGTGTTGCTTTTTGTCTACCTTTTAGTTGTAAAACAACTTTAACCTTATTACCATCTTCTAAAAACTCTTTACTTTTTCTGGATTTGGTACCCAGGTCATTGTCAGATATTTCAGGACTTAATTGAATTTCTTTAGTAACAGACTTTACTGAATTCTTTTTCTTTTCTTTTTCGGATTTTTCTAAGTTATAAAGGAATTTATTATACTGTTCTATTTTAACAATAGGTATTGTTTGATTTTCATTTATTAAAATAATATCTTTATTTTGTGATTTGGCTAATTGAAATGCATCATATGAACTCATCAGTATTGGTTCATCATCACCTATAACTCTAACTTGAGGAAAGCGAACTTCTCCGTTTATTTTATGTTTTCTTTTTTCTTTCAAAATCATGATTTGTATAATGTCTATTAAAAAAAGTTTAATGATTTAAAATAAAAACTCTCTAATTAGAGGGTTTGTTTAATGTATCTGGTTTTAACTCAATAGTATCTGGATTTATTTTAATTTTCAAACTATCAAAAACATGTGTTGTGTCTTTTTTAATCCATTTTGGTTTTGGCGGAAGAACAACTTCTATAGGTTTAGTTAATTCTTTAAGAGAATCTATCTTTCTAGTCAATCTAGCTATAGTAGTATCTTTATTATTAATTGAGATTTGTATAAATGATTTATCTACTTTAATAGAGTCTATATCCTCATATAATGCTTTAATCCAATAAAGTGAGCACATTAAAAATAAAAATAAACAAGCTACTCTTCTTTTAGCTCTATTTAAATCAACTCTTTCTTTTCTATTCATTTTCTAATATTTTTTCAATTTTTTTATCTCTGTTTTCTATTTTTAGATATTCTATAAAGTCTTCTAAGTATAATGTTTTATCACCTTCATATCCATCACCTCTTTTATATCTAAAGTCTGAATTTTTTAATTCTTGATATTTATCTTTTAGATAGTCAATTATTTGACTTAGGTCTTCTTCTCTATTTTTAGAGAATAATTGTCCTGTGATATTATCCGGATTTGATATTAATGAAAACTTGGTATATTTGAATCCTCTAAATTCTAAATCATTAAATCTTTCATCAAGATACATGATGCATGTTTTATCATAATGCATTACCATTATTCTTCTTACTTCCTTAACTAAGGATTGTGAATCATCATATAATAATTGAGCATTGTGTTCTACTAAGAAAAAATTATTTTTATAAAAATCCGTTTCGTTCATTATACAAATATAAGGAAAAATTATTCATCTTCTGAGAAATCTTGTTCGAACGAAAGCATCAAATTTGATATATCATCTTTAATTAACATAAAGGTTTCAAATATATTAAATTCTATATTCTGCATTTCATCACTAATACAAGAAAGGAACTTCTTGTTTAACATTAGATTTGCATTTCTATCTACATCAATTGAATCTATTTCTAATTCCCATGCTGCATTTTCAGATAGAATAACTTTACCATTTATAATATTGATATTGATAATTCTTTCACCATTTATACTGGATAATTTCTTAACATCTGAGAAATCTGATTTACTAATTGAGAAGTTCCATTTTACACCTTTTGAATCTAGTCTTTGTTTAAGAGCTATTTTATTGATATCTCTCATTTCAAAGTGTTCAGCTGACATCCAATTTACTTTTAACTTACCACCAACAACTTGTAAGGATCTACCGGTCATGATAGTATCATCATCAGGTGATTCTTTGTAAGTGATTTCCATAGTAACTTTATCAGAGTCTTTAATGAAGTTAAGATTTTTCACAAACTTTTTAGCATTAGCGATAATAATATCAATTGAGTATTCTAAATCATCACCATAGTCAAAGTAATCTCTTGTGTTTATTAAATAGTTTTTGAATGCTAACATCACATTACCACCCATCATAGAGTACATTAAGATATTATCATTATCAATTTTTAATTTGATAGTATCTTCTATCTTGGTTAGGTCATCTAACTTAGAGATGAAGTCTGCGAATTTTTCGGATTTTATTTTGAACTTAACTTTATTTGCCATTTTTGGTATAGTTTTTACTACATGATATATTGAAAAAAATAGATTTTGTTTATTTAATATATAAACCTATGATAAAAAAGTGGGATCAATTTATAAGAGAGTTTTTTGAAAATGATAACATCATAGATGTTAGAATGGAAAAGTTAAAAAAAATATTGGATGATATCACTGGTAATAATATTATATACACTTGGGAAAATAACAATGATAAGGAATTGATTGTTACATTTTCAACAGATGAATTATCAGTCAAATATCAATTTGATATAGATGATTTAATGGTAACTAAAACAGCTGGTGATACAATTGACTTTCAAAAGAAAGTAAAAAAACTAGACGAAGGATTGGATATGATTGAAAAAGATATTCAAATGATATTAGGTATTTCTGAATCTAGTGAATATGATTCTTCTATAGAAGAACATGAAGTTGAAAATGTTATTAAAAGAATTTTAGATTTTTCTAAAATTGGTGCTATGGATAATAGTGCTGATACCGAAGGTATTGTAGAAGATATGGAGAAAGCTCTTTCCATGTTTGATAAAGAAACAATAGATTTAGTAATTGATACTATTTTATTTGGAGAAGATGATAAGTCTTGGAAAGAATGGGTAATTAAAGAGGTTATAAGAGTTGGTGATAAAGTTATGAGTAAATATGGAACTGAACCAATGCAAGTTTTAAATGCTTATGATACGGCATTCAGTTATTTGAGAAAACATTTTAATTGGGAAGAAGATGAAGAGATTGTAGAAGAACGAGTTAAGTCACAGAGATATAAGGGTCGTAAAATACCTGGTAAGTATCTAACTAAAAATCCAGGTAAAATGAAAAAAGAAATTGATAGATTTGTTGGCAAGAAAGAATACAAAAAAGATTGGGATGCTGATTACACATCTGGTAAAGGTGGTGAAGGTAAAAGAGTTAAAACTAAAAAATCAGCAGCAACTAAAGCATACCAAAGAATGTTTGGTAAAAAAGATTAATATATTATGAAACACTTATTGAATTTTGCAGATTTAACTGAAGATTTTTCAGTTTATTTAGAATCAGATGATTATGAATTAACAAATGATTTCACAAATGAAATGGTTGATGATTTAGATGAAACCGATGAGTTATATGAAAATAAAAAATCAGGAGTTACTGCTTCTCTTCGTAAAAAATCAAAGGCATCTGGAATTCCTATGGGAATTTTAAGAAAAGTTTTTGCTAAAGGAATGCAAGCTTGGAACGCTGGTCATAGACCTGGTGTTGCTCAACATCAATGGGGAATGGGTCGAGTGAATTCATTTATCACGGGTGCTGGTGGTGCTAGAAAAGCAGATGCTAATTTATGGACAAAAGCTAAGGCAGCTAAAGCCAGAAAGAAAAAGAAATAAAAAAACCCTCTGATTAATCAGAGGGTTTTTAGTTTTAATTCATTTTCAGTCTATCAAAATACTCCACAAACAAATCATGGTCTACTGATACAGAAATTCTTGATACATTTTTTAAATGTTCTTCAGTATTTTTGAATGTGAATTTATTTAGTGGAACACTTGAAATTTTAGATGAAAGTAATTCATCAAAGGTTTTATTAATGATAGCAAATGGACCGGTTGGAATATCTGTGTATTCATCAAATAATAAACCATTATCTGATAGATATTGAATATTCTTGGTAACGTGTTCTTTTGTTTTTCTTCTGTAATTATCAAATGCTGTTTGACCTTGATTAGAAGTAAGTAACTGATTGATAATTTCTTGAGGAACCGTTGAGATAGAATTATACTTATACAAAGAACGAATCTTCATAGTATCATATAATTCTTTATTCTTAGTAGCGATATAACCAACTCTTAATCCCGATAAACCAACTGATTTAGAAAATGAAGAAATAACAATTACATTATCTGAATAAAGTTCATAGATTCTATCAGACATTTCATTGAATAAGTAATAGTAAGGTAAGTCTAAGATAAGAGTTTGACCTTTTTCTTTACAAACATCAGCGAATGCTTTTAAGTCTTCAAACTTAGGAGCATATCCAGTAGGATTTGATGGATAACATAACATTACAACACCTTCACCAACTTCAGCATTTCTAATATCAAAGTCATTAAATGTTTTGATGTCTTTGCCGTGAATAGTAAGAATCTTATTCCAAGAACCCCAATGATATTTAGGTAGCCAGAATGTTTTATCTGATAGTGAGTTAATAACAACATCTAATGTGGCCATTCCACCAGGAACAGTCATTACATAATGGTCTTTAAGATGAAATTTATCTTTTATAGTTTCAATAAGGTTGGCATCACCATCATTACCACCATATTGTTGGATTTTCTTTTGATTGAAATCAATTTTTTGAGAAAACGAGTTCAAGTCTATTGTTGTGACATCCATAACTCCACGATGAAGTTTAAGATATTTGTCACCAGTTTCTTTTTCTAGTTTTGCTGCTAATTCTCCAATCTCAACGATGGATGAATAAGTAACAGGAGAGGTGTTTACTTTCATATATTTTTAGTTATTTTAATATTTTGTTTATTTTTTCTTCTCTTACTTCTTGTTTAAGTGAAGGTATATGATTGATAAACTTATCAATCACTTCTTTTTTAATTCTCATATTATGATTAGTTTCTTTCTCTTTCAATCTTATAGACATTTCAGATGCACAAAAGTGTATATACTCATGCTTCATATGAATATCTGATATTTCTTCTCCCCAATCTATTAATGTTTGATTAAAAATTGACCAATGGTCTATTATATCTGGTTGTTGTTCTCTCTTTCTCCTATTTAAATACATATACAAATATACAGAATTATAATATTTCCTTTACTTTTTGATTGATGATTTTTTCAATTTCCTTCAATTTCCTTCTTGATGTTTTAACATCTAGTTGGATCCTCCAGTTTTTAATTATTTCTTCATCATCATCAGATACTTCTTCAACTTTAATTTCAATATCTTTCTTCTCTTCTATTATCTCAAAAAGAATATTACCATTATCATTAGCCGATTTCATACCATCAAAATCTAATATCATTCTACCACCTATCCATTCAATAATATAATCTCCATTATCATCAGATTCAAATACTTTACCTTTACTAAATATTAATATTTTATTTTTTATTCCCGCAAATTCAGTTTCTATGTTCCAATCCTTTCTAAGGATAAATTTTGGCAATTTCATTTATGATATTTAATTTTTTATATATAAGTATATGATTAGGAAGTATAATAGTTTTTTATTAGAGAAGTATAAAAGTAATTTATTATTACTTTTAGAATCTGAAGTTTATGGTTCATCTGATTTTATTTTAAAGTTACAATCTCTTTCAAAAGAAATGGGTAAGACTGGTGAAATAGCACAAGCTATAAATGATATAATAGATGATAATACTTATTTTAGCGATGTTAAGCAAAACTATTTTGATATAACTGATAAAGAAGACAAATTGTCTTTTTTAATGGATACTAAAGTTCCTGATGACTGGGATTCTGAAGAAGATGCTTCTTTACCATATACAATGAAAGGTAGAGGTGAGGTTAAAATTGGTAAGATAATTAGATACCTTGTTGATTTAATTAATGATGATAGTAATGATCTTGGTGATGTTAAAGATAAAGATATAGAAAACTTTGTTAATGCTTTCAAATCATCTAAAGTAGATACTTCTATTTCATTCAAATTAGTTAAAGGATCTGATATCGCAAAATACTATAACGAGAAAAAATACTTTAGTAGGTCAGGTAGCTTGGGTGGTTCATGTATGGCAGATGAGAGTAAGAAAATATTTGAAATCTATACAGAAAATGAATCAAAGGTTCAATTGCTTGTTTATATTGATAATAATGATACAATACATGGAAGAGCTATTGTTTGGAAATTAAAAGATTCTCCTTGTGGTGCTAAGTATTTCATGGATAGAGTTTATGTTAATCGTGATTCTGATGAGTTAAGATTTAAGAAATTTGCTGAAGAAAATGGATTTTTATATAAGAAAAAAATGAACTCATATCTTGAAAATAATATTAAATTTATTTATAAAGGTAAAGATGTGGTTGGTGAAGTAACTGTTAAATTAGATGGAGACTTTAAATATTATCCATTTATTGATACTATGTGTTTCTTAGATGAGAAGAAAAAAATGCTTTCTAATCTACCAAGTGAAGATAACTATATGTTGCATTCCGTATCAGGTGAGTGTGAACCTTGTGGTAATTGTAAAGGTAAAATATTTCTAGCTCACCGATGCAATGAAATTTGCAGTGAATGTTGTCAAGGGCATGAGGAACTTAAAAAGCTTGAAATAGAAACCGATATTAATAAGAATATTAAGTAGAAAGATTTTCAAATACCATAAATAATTACTATTTACCTAAATAGTTCAATAACTCAATCATATTCTTAATTGAATATGATAAACTTTCTAAATTTCTTACAGTGTCTCTTAAAAATTCAATATAAGATTCTATTAGTTCTAATGACCTATCATTTTCTGCTAAGTGACCATCAATAAGAATTCCCTTTTCTCCTAAATTTGTTTTGATTCCAAATCCAGTAGCATAAAATACAAACTTATCTTGTCTTAATTTTTTAATCTTAGTAGTCTCTTTACTTCTTTTATTTAAAAAGAAGTTAATCTGTTCATTAATTTGTTGTCTGTGTGTTAGAGCTAAAGATTGAGCTTCTAATATGTGTTTAGAATTTGAAGGATTGGATAAATCAGTAGTGAGAACTTTGAAAAGTGGTTCAACAATTTTATTCCACTCTCCTCTTTTACCGTTAAAGAATTCTTCTAATTTATCATTAGTCTCTTTAACTTTATTTATTCTTTCTACTTCTTCTTGATTGTATAGGTTCATCTTTAAATATTTTTTTCATTTTATAATCCCTGTGTAAATTTTTATTCTCACAAGAACTTAGAGTTATATCTATAATACCAGATATTTTTTCTGTGATTTCTTTATTGAGAAACTCATCTAAAATAATAGACCACTTTTTAACAAATTTTTCATCTTCTATAACAATAGACTTAACATCACCACTATCAGAATCTATATCAATACAATTATTTCTGTTATCTATAACAATAGATAGTGAGTTATTGTGAAATATAGAATTTCGTTTTCCATATGTTCCATCTTTGTCTAATTGGTCTATATTAAATGATATATAAAAATGTTGGAATCCATATTTCATTTTCTTATAAATATGGATTCTTCTATCATCTATATTTTCTAATAAAAATTGTAAAAATCTATCCAGTTCTTCCATTTATTTTGTATCTTAAATATCAACTTTTGTTTAGTTATTTAAAAACAAAAGACCTCCCAATATGAGAGGTCTTTTTAATTATGTTTTAATTATTTTATATCAGATGATTCGATTAAAGTATAAGTGAATGAATTACCATTTTTAGATTTAAACTTATTACAAATAATCATAAAAGCATCAAAGTCAGCAGACTTTTTGAATACTTGACATCCTTCTGACCAGTTTTCTACATAAGTAGAATCAGCACCGGCCTTATGTATGTTGATACCAAACACACCTTCTTGAATTTTATCTTCATTATAAGTTAAGTCTTTGTTAGCATCTCTATAAACTTTTACGTTTTTAGCTTGACCTAAAGCTTCATATTTTCCTTGATGCAATCTAATAGTATGAGATCCTTTATATTGTCCTTCAACTAATCTAGCAACACCAGCAGCATTGTGATATTCCATAACTCCCTTTTTACCAGGGTCAGTAGTTGCTGGCCAAGAATTAAATTTCCATTCACCATTTTCTTTATAAGATATTGTTAAAGTATCATCAAATGCGTTTGTTACCACTTGACCAGTTGTTGAGTTTCTAACTCCAACAATGTTTGGACCCTTTGAATCATCTTCAAACCAAAGATATCCTTTTGCTAAAATAGCAGCTTGTATTTGTTCTCTTGTGTATGACATTTGTTTTATTTATTTTTTTTTAAGATCCGAATTCTCCGAATTTCATTAAACCACCATTTTCTTCTTCCTCTTTGTGTTCTTCTTGTTCTTCATGTTCGTGTTCTTCGTGTTCTTCATGTTCGTGTTCTTCGTGTTCCATTCCACCTTCTGGTAAATTATGTCCTGCTAAGAAATCAAATACTTGTTCTAAGTTTTCAGTAGCTACTGAAATATGGTCAGATGCCCAATCATGGTCATTTAAGATAGAATCAATTTGTGAATGATCCTTAGTTAGTAACTCATCAATTAACCTTTTCATAGTTTCTAAATTGCCAAAAAACATATAATTATTAGTTTCTTGGTGTTCTTTCAATGATACTGATTTTTTCTCATTAAATGAATTGAATGATTTAATACTCATTTTATTATATTTATTTTTTTAGGTTAAATAACCTTATTTTATTATATTTATTACTTCTGGATAATAATTTCCAGCTTCTTCATTTTTATCATCATAACCAATTTGTGATAAAACATATCTAATGGCATTTAATCTACCTATCTTTTTATCATTTGAATTAACTATAACCCAAGGTGAATTTGAATTGGCTGTTTTACTAAACATTTGATTTTTATATTTTCCAATAATATCCCATTTATCAATTACCTTAGCATCATTTGGAGAAAATTTCCAGTATTTTAATGGACTAGATTTTCTTAAATCAAATCTTAAAGATTGTTTTTCTTTAGTAATAGAGAACCAAAACTTTATTAAAATAATATCTTTATCATTCATTAAGTGTTCTTCCCAATCTAAAACATTTTCCATAAAATCATTATATTGTTCTTCTGTACAATATCCCATAGCAGGTTCGACAACAGCTCTATTATACCAAGAACGATCAAAGAAAACTATTTCACCTGGTTGAGGCATGTGTTTCTCATATCTCGCAAACCAGTTTTTCTTTTCATCATCAGTTGGTAAACCAAGTGCTACAATCTTAAATCCTCTTGGGTTTAAATATTCTGTAAATCTTTTGATAGTTGATCCTTTACCAGCAGCATCTCTTCCTTCAAATACAATAGCTACTTTCTTTTTATTCTTAACTACCCATTCTTGTAGTTTTAATAATTCAACTTGTAATCCAAACTTTTCAGTTTCATATTGTTTTCTTGTTATTAAAGATCCTTCGCCTTCAATATTATCAAAATGTTCTTCATCTTCTCCTCTTGATATTTTAGAAACTCTTTGTTCAATTGAATTATAATATTCATCAAACTCTTCTCTTATTCTACTTTTAGTGTTTCTTTTTTTAATATCTAATATTTGATTTAACTTTCTTAAAAAAGCTTCTATGTTCATATCTTGAACAACTTCATCTGTAAATTCATTATTAAGTTCTCTTAATATAGTTAGAATATCTATATTCTCAAATTCTTTATACTCTACTTTATTAGTAACCATATTATAAACTATATTATTAAGAATATAAGTTCTATATTCTGATAATCTATCCACCAAATTCAATTTTAATTGATTAAGTGATTTATCATCTAGCTTATCCAGTCTTAATTCTTCATTAGTGAAATTATTAAAATTTTGTATCATAGACTATATATTAATTCTATTTTTAAACTTTTTTATCAAATAGATAAAGATCGTAGACAGTATTTCCTTTTACATTTTTAATACTTTTCAATACTTCTCCTGTAATAGAATCTAATACTTTATAAACTCCTAATTGGGACCCTTTATCTGTTAATATTTTAACTGTATTACCTGGTTGACCAAGTGCTCCCAAGATAGCGACATATTTATTTCCATAAACACTTTTAAGAAATGATAATCTAACATTTGCCATATCTTTAGAATTATTGATATAAGCATTTTCAAATGGTTTTATTAAATCTAATTTAGTATCGGTTTCTTTTACTCTAATAGTTAGAGACTTTCTTTGTTCATCACCTAAGGTAACTTCTTCTCTATTTTGAATCTTATTTTTATTAACTAAATCTTGTTGATTCTTTCTAATTTGAGTAAAGTCTGCTTTTGCTATAATACCACCTCTCATACCTTTATCATTCATATTATAACCAGCGGGAGGTAAACGGTAAAAAGAACCAGTGAAAGTAACAGATAGAATTCTATCAGCTCTAAATAAACGCCAGATTTTATTAATATGTCTTTTATTTGAAACAGACCAGCCATTTAAGTGCCACCCTCTTAAAAGAACTTTACCTTGTGTTGATTTACCAAGAACCATAGGATAAACAACTCTTTCATGTCCAGCAAAGTGAGAATCTTCTTCACCTTTGTAGTTTATTAATATAACCATACCATATTTAATACACTTCTTTATAACTTCTTCTGTATATTTAATAGGTTCGTTAATAGGAATATCAGCAATGTCTTTAACATTTTTAAGAGAAAATCTTGGAATATATTCATTATCTTCAATAAGCTCATAATGCTCTCTCACCACATATTCAACGGGTTTATTATTATAATAATCTCTTGTTTGCTTTAAGTTCATAACCTATATATTAAATCTTTTTAACTGCTGTTATTTCTAACCACTCTGATTGATTACCATATAGTATACCTGATTTAACCTCTGAACTTATGATTTCAAATTTGTCACTTGTTAGTTTTTCCCAAGTTTCTTTGTTAAGAATTACTTTACCAGTTTGAATATCATTAACTAACTTAACACTATAAACTAAATACTTTTTAGTTATTCTTGATATATCATCAAATATACCTACTAATTCTTCTGGTGTAAAATAGTGTAATCCTAATCTTGAAAATACTAAATCAAACTGATTGCCATTAAATGGAAATTTATTCTTTGTGTCATGTTGAATACACTTTATGTATTGACTTACAAAATCTACATATTCTTTATTATAATCTGTGGCTATAACATTATAACCTTTTTTATTTAAATAAATAGAGTCTGATCCATTACCGCAAGATATTTCTAAAATATTACCTGATGGCAATAAAGATTCTATTTTATTAATTAAGTCATTATCTATATTTTCACTTAAATCTAAAAGAGGTGATTTATTTTCAAATACTTTGAATGATAGTAAATATTTCATCAACTATATATTCAATCTGTGTTTTGAAATTTCTATCGCCTTTGGATTTATATCACATCCAATAAATTTTCTATTTAGTTCTTTAGCAACCACACCAGTTGTACCACTACCTAAGTAGAAATCCGCTATTAAGTCTCCTTCATCAGAAGATGAAGTTATAATTCTTTCTATGAGTTGTTTAGGCTTTTGAGTATCATATCCTACTCTTTCTTTCTTATCATTCTGACCTAATATATTCATTTGCCAAACATCACCGATAACCTTGCCTTCTGGGTGGTAATATTTTTCTTTTTCATATCCTCTTGGTGCTGATAGTGAATAAGGTTCTCTTGGTGGATTAAATTTATAATTATCTGACTTTGTGTATCTTAGAATAATATCATGTCTTTTACCAAAATCCATTTTCTTTCTTGGTGCTGTATTATAAAACCAAATGATTTCATTTCTCATCATTTCATATCCAAAGATATCATCCATAATACATCTTATCCAATGATTGATTTTAGTATCCATTTGAAGATAAATAGTTCCTGTTTCTTTTAGAACACGATACATTTCTTTTAGACGAGGTATGTAATGTTCTTCAATATCTGATTTAATAGGTTTAAGATCTTGATAATCTGAAAATTTCCTACCTGTGCCGTATAAGATATCACAATAGATAACATCAACTGAATTATCTTCTATTGATTTCATGAAATATAAATTATCTTGACATTCAATTCTCATATTAATTATTTATAATTATTTGAATAAGTTTAAAAATAAAAAAGAGAGAATTTAATTCTCTCTTTTAGTCTTATTCGTGTAGTTAATTACTTCACAGTTGGAGTAACTACTGCTGTAGTATCCACTGCTAATGTATCTGCTACTGGAGCTAAAGAGTCAGCTACTGGGGCTACAACTGCTGTTGAGTCACAGTTACTACCTTCACATTTAGCTTCTCCACCAACACATGATGTTAGAGCGATTGCTGCGAATAATACGATTGCGATTTTTTTCATAGGTATTTTATTTTTTGTTTTTTTGTATTTGAGTATTATATATAAAATAAATCCACCTTTGTTTTAAAATTTCCAATGTTTTTTAATAAAAAGAGTAAAAAATTATTTAATATATAGAAAAAGAATAATTATAAATAGATGAAACATATTAAAAAGTTTGAAACATTTGACTTTTCGCAGACAGTTCCAGTTACTACTAAAAACTTTTTAACTAATTACTATTCTTGTGATGAGTGTGATAATCTTTGGAAAGAATTTAATAAGGAATCTAAATCTTGTAAATGTGGTTCAACCGAAATTGAAGAATTACCTGAAGATGAATGGTATGAAATTGTTGAAGTTAGAGGTATTAATGTAGAAGATAGAAAAGAGGATCAAGAAGCGATTAGTTTACTTGATTTGAAAAAAGATAACAATCAAGATGTCGATTAGTAATAGAGAAGATGTTAATAAGTATTATCAAATACTGAATGAATTAGTTGATGAATATACAGAGAAGAATAAAATAAGACCATCAAATCTTAAAAGATACTTACAACCTGGTTCTGAAAGATTTAGTAGATTTTTAGAAAAGAACAAGATGAAAGATATTAAAAGAGCTGATGTTATTCTAAAAGATATTTTAGATGATAGAGAAGCTATGGAAAAAGATGGAGTTGTTACTTTTGAATCATTTAAATTATTTGAATCTAGTGAATTTAAAATTCATTCTATGAAAGAATGTTTATATAAAGGGATAGAAAAATCAACTCAAAAAATGGAAAAAGTTTTGGCTGATTATTTTGATACTAATTTAGGTCATATTGATTCAGTTGATTCTAATAAACATATATTCAAAATTTCTGATTGGGAAAAACAAGATTGTAATGTCATTATTTATTCTAAAGAAGAAGTAGATGTTATAAAATATAATATGTTTGATCATCTTTATGATGAAATATCTAAAAGTAAGTTTGAAATAGTTACTGATATTTCTATAGAATTATCAAGACTAATAGATAAAGATATTTTTGAATCTAAATTGTCTGATATTTTTACTGAGGAAAAGTTAATTAAAACAATAACAGATTGTCTAGGAAGTGATTATAAATTTGAAAAAGAATCAAATGATTATTTTATATGGATTTCTTAAATCATGTAACATCATGATATATTCTAAATACTAATACTAATATGAAATACATAAAACCATATAAAATCTTTGAAAACGAGAACAATAATCAAATACCACAAGAGTTGGAGTCATATCTAACTCAAATATCTAATAAATACACTACACTTGTTCCTTCTTTCATGGAGGAACTTTCTAAATACCCTGATGTGAAAATTGAATTTAGACAATTAAATAGAAATTTCTTTGGATATTATTTTAAAGATGAATCGGTTGTAGTAAATAGTCAGTTCTTAACAGAACAAACATTCCCAATGGTTATCTTTTTAATATTCCACGAAATGGGTCATGTTATGCAATATAGAAAAGAAGGTCATGATGTTCATGCTGAAATATTTAGAAAAGATAAAGAAGAATTTTTCAAATCTTATATTGAGTTAGAAAAAGACGCTAATAAATTTGCCTTAGAAAGAATGAACAATATTTTCAAAGATGGAGATATGATGTATTATCAAAGAATAAGACAAATGGGTGAGTATTTACCACCTAAACCTCCTATATTAAATATGTGGGAAAACTGGCAAAGACACAAAGATTCACTTAATGGATTTGAAGATTTTCACCAATTTAATGGTGTTTATGACATTTGATTCATTGACCTTGTCTATCATAAATTAGATTTTTTGACTTTTTAATAATCAATATATATACAAATATACAAAAAAAAATCATAAAATTATGTTATTAAAAGTTGGATCTAAAGGAGAAGATGTAAAAAAACTCCAAGAGAAGTTAGGAACTAGTGCTGATGGTTCATTTGGACCTGGTACTGAAAAATTAGTAAAAGAGTGGCAATCAAAAAATGGATTAACTGCTGATGGTGTAATTGGGGATTCTTCTTGGTCTAAATTATTTGGATCAGAAACTACAACAAGTCAACCAGTTGCAAATGTTGTTATTCCTTCAAGTGATTTTAAATTAGAAAAATTAAAAGGACATGTTCCTGATTCTGTTATCGCTCAAATACCTGATACTGCTGCTAAATTTAATATTACTAATCCATTAAGATTAGCTCACTTCCTGTCACAATGTGGTCATGAAAGTGGTGGATTTAAGGCGGTTAATGAAAATTTAAATTATAGTGCAAAAGGATTATTAGGAACTTTTGGTAAGTATTTTGACGGAACAACTGCTGCTCAATATGAGAAAAAACCAGAAATGATTGCATCAAGAGTTTATGGTAATAGAATGGGTAATGGTGATGAGTCTACAAAAGAAGGTTATAAATTTAGAGGTAGAGGTTATATACAATTAACCGGAAAATCTAATTATACAAAATTTGCTCAATTTATTGGAGAAGATACAGTTGGTAACCCAGATTTAGTAGCTACTAAATATCCTTTAGCTTCTGCCGCTTTCTTTTTTGATTCTAATAAACTTTGGTCTATTTGTGATAAAGGTTCTGATGAGGCTACTGTAACCTCAGTAACAAAAAGAGTAAATGGAGGAACAATTGGATTGTCGGATCGCATTAAACACTTTAATGAATATTATAATTTACTTAAATAATAAAAAGAGGAAGATTTACTTCCTCTTTTTATTTCCCTATATCATCTGTATTTTGAACTATATTCATATTACTCTTTCTTGAACCATTCTTTTTTGTTTTCGGAGATTATAAGAAATAATTCCCTTTCGGTCAGTTCTGGTATGTTATCACCAACCTCTTTGTATATCTTTTTATAATCACCTTGTAGAACAACTTGATATTTATCAACATTATCAACTGTAAAATTTACCACTAAAGTGAATGGGTTAAATAACTTACAAGATGGATTTGTTACTACTATGTGTTTATTTTTGTTTGCAATTTTTGCTCCCCAAGATTGTACCTTTGTTCCAATCCAGTGTTTTAGAGGTCTTCCTCCTACTCTCATTGTTGATCCTTCTATCATATTATATTGTTTTATAGTTTAATTCGTGATTATATCTTGATGTCATGAGTTCATGTATCATTTTACACTTTTCATATTCTTCTCTTTCTTCAAAGAATCTAAGTAAATTTTCAAGTAATTCTTTGCTATAAGGTTTGAAGTTTACATCATAATTTTTATTATCTTCTATCCTTTTAAATGTTTCAATCATTAAATACTCGTAGCTCTTTAGTGTTAGTTCATTTATCATAAATTTTATTTGTTGTAGTTGTTTAAAAATTGTTTTTCTTCTTCTGTTAAATTCTCAATACCGATTTTACTTATCTTATCTAAAATTTCATCAATATTAAATCTCTTCTTATTCTTTTTAACAATTTCATCAATATCAGATTCTTCCTTTTTAATAACATTTCTTATTTCCTTAATATTGAATGACTTTTCAAAATCTTCTCTTGAAAAAACAAATCCTAATATATCAACAACATCATTTATGTCTTTGTTATGTTTTAATTCAATCTCTTTTGATATCTCATTTACTAAATCACTATCTATTGAATTAGATGTATAGATGCATTTTCCATCTTTAAAAATCGCCATAAAACCTGGAGACCTTTCATCAAAATCAAGAGAATCTTTTTTATCTAAAAGACAGACAAGACCAACATCACCATAATCACTTAAATTAGTTTCTATATAGATTGTGTTATTTACTCTACTTTTAAATTTAGTTTTATCCGATTTTATATTTTTAAGTATTTGAATAAATTGATTTATATTATCTTTTAATATATTTTTATTTTTAGACCTACTAATTAAATTAGAAAGTATATAAGTTATAAGACAACCAATTATTAGTCCACTCATAAATATTAATATTTCTGCTTTTACCATAATCTATTTATTATATAATTGTTTTCTTATTTTAACAATCAATTCATGAATAAAATTGTTATCTACACTATCTGGTAGTTTAGAGTTAGTAAAAAGTTTATCAATTTCTAAAATTTCTAATTCAACAGAATCAATTAAAGTTTGTAAATCAATCTCACCTTTTCTAATTGAAATAAGTTCTTTCGCATTTTCTCTACGAACAATAATACCTTTTCCTTCTGCGATTTCCCTAGACATTTGAATTAATCTTTTACAATGCATCATATTCTTACCGTCAATTTTTTGACCGTGTGACTTCACATCTACCCATCGAGTTTCATTTCTCTCATTTAACCAAGTTTGGTAAGATTTATAATCATTGCAGTGTTGAGTATAACCATCTTTGTTGTAAGATACATGACCAATAAAGAAACTTTTTGGACAATTGAATGGTATCGAACTCAGTCTTATATCATTTGAGTCTTCGAATGATATACCTTTAAAACCGATAGGTTCTCTGTTTAGATAGATAGTTTTTAGTTTTAAAAATCTAAATAATAAACCTTTTTTATCATTGAAGTAACTATCTGATATAAAATCATAGAAAAATGAATACACATCTCTTCCGTGTGGTGATTTAGATAATCCTCCAAACTTTTGATCCATATTGTTACTTTCTAAGAAGTCTGATAAATTAAATGATTTCTCTCCTTTATGTAAATAACAAAAATCAAGAGGTGTCTTTCTAGTCACTTTATCTTTTTCCCAGTTTTGTTTTTTATTCTGACCTTTGGCTTTTTGAATTTGCATCTTAGCATATCCGCCAAAAGAATTAGCACAAATTTTAGTAATAAATCTATCTTTATTTTCAAGAATCATATCAAAGGCAGAATCCTTATATAATATACAATCTTCTGGAGTGTTAAGTAATTCTAAAACTGTAGGATTATTTTTAGAAACCAATTCTAAAAATCTACGAACCTCATAAATAACAGTATCATTTTTATCATCATTTATTTGTTCAATATATTTATTTCCTAAGATATCATCTTCTGATTGAACAAATATTCCAGAATAATCAGTATCTGAAGTTTCTATATTTGTTCCATATGCGTGTGATCCTCTTATTACAATAAGTAGTGGAATTGCACCTGGAGACTTTTGTTCAATAAAATTAATTAGATTTTCTTTCATATTACAAATATATGATAAATAATTAGAAACTAAAATGATTATAGATTTTATATTTTTAATATATAAGAAAATGTCTTTTTAAAATATGTTAATAGGAACCTATTCTGGACCACCCGCACCAACTGGTGGTAGTTCATCTGCTAATAGTTATAGTACTATTCAGGAACTATTGGTTAAAATTCCGGATAATACCGCTAATCAGATTCAAGCTAAAGATGTTAGAGATTCTGTATTTACTTTATGGGAAAAAATTTCTGGACTTAGCGCTAGTATAGGTTCTAATGATGTTACTTATAACAGAACACTTCCTTCAACATCTGTTACTATCGGTGGTGTTCCTAATGGTTCTACATTTAGTGGAACCGTTCAAGATGTTTTAGATAGAGTATTTTATCCATATGCCGCTCCATCAGTTTCTTTGTCTGTTTCAGCTCCTAATCCAAGAGAGTTTGGTTATATTACTTCATTAAGTTTGAACTGGTCGGTTACTAAAAACGGAAATTCTTCAATAACAGTTATAACAGTTGATGGTAGTGGCGTTATTCCTACTGGTAACTCACAAGCCGGATCAAAAACTCCAGTATATGGCACATATAGTGTTGCTACTATAAACTCATCAACTCAACAAACAAACACATTTTATATGTCTGCTGGTGATGGTGTTTCATCACCATCTACTAGTGCTACCTTATATTGGCAAAATCAAAGATATTGGGGTAGAGTTAATTTGAGTAGTATAGGTAATCCAAATCTTACAACTAATCCAGGATTGTCTACATTAGTTTCTACTATTACAACAGATTCTATTATAAAGGCTTTAACCGGTGCTAGTGCTAATGGTCAATTATTTGGCAGTGAGTTATCTACATCAAAATCTAAAACATACACAGGTATGGATGGATCTGGTTGGCATTTAATATTTGCTTGGCCTAGTAGTGTTTCAAGTGCTTATACACCAGTATTTACTGTTAATAATTTAACAAATACGGCTTTTACTAGAGTTAGAACAAACTCACCATTGGTTAATCAATATGGTATTACTTCTAATTATGAAGTATGGGTAAGTAATACCTTACAAGGATCCGCATTAGATATAGTAATAAATTAAAATAATTAAATATAATGAGTCAAAATATAGGTACATTAATATCAGCAGCAATCAGACCAAATAATTCGGATGATCCAATAGCATCCGCTTATGCCACCGAAATAAAAGGTGGTTTACACTTTGCTGAAACAATTATTGAAAGAGATGCTATTATAGAGGAAAGAAGAGAGTGGGGTATGATGTGTTATGTAACTGATGATTATCAAACATATCAACTTCAATATAATCCATTAGTTATAGGTGGTACTAATAGTATGAATAATAGTAATTGGGAACTATTTAGTGGATCTGGCGGTGGCGGTCTTAGTGTTAAGTATTATATTGAACCAAGTGATAATATTTTAGTTCCGTTAAATTATCAATACTGGATATATGGTGATTTAACTATTGCTGGTAATTTTGTTAATTATGGTCAAGTTGTTATAGCAAATGGTGGTTTAGTAATGAGTGGTGGATCTTTCTCTAACTATGGATCACTTGCTTTTGTTAGCTTTGTTGCTGGTGCTACTCCTAGTTTTAATGATAGTGATACAATTGGATATACGGTTCAAAATACTATTTATGGACCATCTGTTTCTTCTTTTGTTTTACCTAATAGTTTAACGGCTAGTGTTCTTAGTTCACTTGGTGGTCCAACTGCTGGATATTTATTATCAGTTGATGGTGATGGTATATTTAATTGGGTTAGTCCGATTAATGGTGGTGGTTTAATGAGTAATGCTGATAAGAATTATATTATGTCATATGATACAACTGGTGATGCTCAATTTGCTGGATTGACCTTATCAAATGTTCCTATTAATAATTCTTACATTTCTGTTTATGTTAATGGTCAAGAATTTGAAGTTGGTGATGGATCTACTATGAGTAGTTCTTGTTATTTTAGTAATGATTCTGGTGTTAGTGCTAAAGATTTTGTAGGTATTAATGCAGTTCAAGCAGGTGATGGTCTTTATTGGAATGGTTCGGTGGCTGGAATAGATTTATACACAAGTTGGAGAATTTCAGTTCACTATTTAGTATAAAAAGATTAAAAAAACTTAAAATAGGTATTTTATAAATAATATATACACTATAAATTAAAAAATAAATAATAAATTATGGGTTTGTTGGACGGTAAACAAATTAGAGATACATCGACATCTTTAGATAAATTAAGCGGTTCGGGTTTAGTAACATTTACGGCTTCTGCTACCATGAGTTTTGCCTCTGGTGCTTTTTTAAGAAGAGAAACTTCTGATATCTTAGTTGGTAATGATGTTGTTAATAAAGAATATGTTGACGCTGTTGCTGTTGGTTTAAATCCAAAAGAAGCTGCTAGAGTTATTTATATAGGTGATGTTACTACTGAGGTAGGATATACATATAGTAATGGTGTTTCTGGTGTAGGAGCTACACTTTCATTTTCATTTTCTGCAATTGATGGTATAAATTCAGCATCATTTAGTGTAGGTGATAGAATTGTTGTTAATTCAACAACTGATAGATGGGTAAATGGTATTTATGATTATACAACTACTAATTTATTAACTAGATCTACTGACTTTGATGGTGATCCATCTGCTGAAGTAGATGGTGGTGAATATTGTTTTATTAAAGAAGGTAATTCATATTCCGACCAAGGTTGGGTTGTTTCATCTCCTGATACTACAGCTACTATTGGTACTACTCCTATTGTTTGGGTCCAGTTTACATCAATAGGTGGTTCATTTAACTTATCAGTTGCTGATTATAATACTGGTGTGACTTATAGCAATATTGAAAACATTATATTTAGAGGGGGTGTTATTACAAAACCTGCTTCTCCTGGTACAGCATCTGCTGTTTTAGTTACAAACAATGATCCAGTTACAGTAACAGTTTGGATACCAAGACCTGATTATGTTGGATATTTTACTCCTAGTTTAAATACTGCTGCTACATCTAGATATATTGCTACTCCCACATCAAATACTTATAGTTCAACTCCTGGTAATACTGGTTCTTATTCGACCGGTACTTGGGTACCTGCTACTGATTTTACGGCTGGTACAACAAGAGCTGTTGTAGGAGATTCTACAAGTACAATTGCATCAGCTTTTACTGAGGCTGAATTTGCTTGTTATGATTTATCTACAACTTTACGATTTCAATTATTTGATTCTTATAATAATGAGATTAGAGGTATGACAATATCATTAACTGGTACTGGTACTTTTACTTCGTCTAATCCTGGATTATCAATAAATGTTAGTAGTTTTTCTGCTGATAGTGATAGATATAAAGCAGCTGTGTCTGGTTCTATTAATTTATCAACTATTTTTCCAAATGGTGGTAAATATACTGGTTGGAAAGTTACACATACCAATGGGGAGGGTGCTGGTGCTGGTGTTCCTTTGGTTACAGGTGTTTATACGTATGAAACATCTACTGGTTATTTCTTTGATAATGATTTATCACCTTCTAGTGCTAATTTATCCGGATCTACTGTTTTTGATGAGTTATCAGCAACTGTTGTTTATTATTCTGGTGTTGCTTTTTATAATACCGGTTCAACTTTCGCACTAACAGCATCGGGTGTTAATTTATTAAATGATACAACATTTCCAAGTACTCCTCAAGTTGATTTTGTGACTGTTAATATGGCATCACCTACAACATTAAGTGGTCACTCTGATGGAACTAAAGGATATTCAGCTATAACTGGATGGAATCTTAATTGGGATAAATCAGGATTAACATATTCTAGAACAGCTACTAGTACTACTGCTGGATCTTATATACCAAACTTTACAACTACTATCACTTCCACTGCCCCTACAGGAACAGCATCTAATGATATTTCAACTACAGCAGCGTCTTATGTTACTTCTAGAATTTATGACTGGGCATTAGTTACTAGTCAAAATTCATCGGCTAAAAAGATGTTATTTGATACCACAACACCAACTACACCTACTTATAATACTAATCTAATAGATGGTGAGATTGGGAGATTATCAGCTACTGGCGTAATTAGTAATGGTTCATCTACATTTTCATCAATTGCTACTTTACCAAATGATGAATTGCAATATATATGGGGTAGAGTAGTTTATCCAAATAGAGATTATACTAGCTTTTTTCCTTATATAAACTCAACATTGTCAGTTAACTATTCTAACTTATCGGGTGCTAGTAAGAGTTTTACTACTTATACTAATACCGGATCCGGTACTACAACAACTAAAACGTTTACAGATCATAGATGGTTTGTTACATCTTATACAAAAGGTGGAAGTAGTTTTGCAAATGGTATATTTACATTTCATAGTAATTTTACCGAACTTCAACTAACCTATGATGGTGTTGCTAATAATGGTAGTGGAACCGGGGATTTAGAGATTTTGGTTGGATTGGATGATACTAGTGCTAATACCACACCAAATAAATTTTTATGGTTAACCGGTGATTATAATGGTAGTGAAAGTCCTGGTAGAGCAGCAGCTACTACATATAATTTGAGTAGTGCGACACTAGCTTCCAAGAACATTCAGTTTGATAAAGGTTTATCTGGTGGTACAGTTAATAAAGTCTGGTTATTTATAGGATATAAAAATACAAGTGTAGGTAGAGGATTATGGGTTACTAATATTGGACTTACATAAAAAAAATAATTAAAATAATATGTTTGATATAAAAATTAATAAACAGTTCATAGATTCAGATAGTAATGAAATCTATGTAGTTTCAATGCAGTTTGGAAACAAATTTTACAATTTGAACCTTACAAAGGAAGAATTTAAAAAAATGTGTGATAGGTTAATATCTATTAATAATGGAGAAATTTAAAAAATAATTTAAAAAGAGATGCCAAATACTAGTGCAACGCTAAGAACAAATGCTGGTTTTTTCCACTCACTTGGAAAAGTATTGACCGAGAGTGCTAATTCACCCGGTAATGAAAAATATAAAAGTGCTCATAATGTCAGAGCAAATGAGGTTTGGATGGATACAATTCCTTTTGCCCTTAGCGCCGCGTCAGCTTCTCAATATGCTGATAATGTTATTGTTAGACAGGTAGGTTCAGCATCTACAATTCCTGATTTACAAAATACTTTTTTAGATCCGGTTTATTGTTATCCATTGACTCAGACAAATTATCAAACTTGGTTTTTAGATATTGGAACACCAACTCCTGTGACTGATGGTTTTGAACCATCTAGTGGATGGGTAAAACCACTTATTAATCCATCGGATGTACAAAGAGAAGATGGATACCCATCATTAGGATATGGTTTTAATATGTATAGACCTAATGGAACAACAGTTATTTCCTATAACAATGCCTTTTTCGAGGTTGATTATTTCGCAGGACTAATAAGATGGGAAATAGGTAAAACACCTGCTGATGTTTCGGGATCTAATGGTATGGGTTTTCAATTTAATTCTACTACTTTTGGTGCACTAGGTACCGCTTCTAAACAAGCATATATACAAAGTACTTCAACTGGTGGTCCAAGAGCTTTAGCTTTTCAATATGTTGGTCAAAGATTATCTACCTATAATTTTGGTGGAGGTGGCGGTACAGGTTTTACTGCTGGTCCTGGTTTAACTCTTAGTACTGGTGGTACTTTAAGTGTTTCGGTGGATAATACTACAATCTCAATTAATAACTTAGGGCAATTACAAGCTATCGGCGGTGGTGGAACACCTTATTATCAATATGGTACACCATCAGCTTCTTTATATGAATATTCAGCAACCGGAATAACAATTAGTTATACTCCTAGTGATTATTCTAGTGTTCAAGTTTTTATTAATGGTCAACTTCAAAGAATAGGTAATGGTACATATTCATCAGTTGATTGTTATTTTAGTCCTGATGGTTATATTGCTAGAACATTTAGTTCTATCATATCAGGAGATCAACTTTATTGGAATGCTGCTACATCTGGATTTAGTTTAGCAACAATTGATAAAGTAGATATTATTTATGAATACTAATAAAAATTATTTTTTTATATTTCAAAAAGGGAAGTTTTCTTCCCTTTTTTATTTGTTTTATTAAAAAGCATTATGGTTAATTAATATATACAAGATAAAATATAATTACGCTAATTAATGGGTCAGTTGAATATCAAACAGGTTAGAGGAGGCACACAAGGATCAATTTTATTCTTAGGAACTAATAGCACTATAAGTGAGAATTCTAAACAATTACATTGGGATTTTACAAATAATAGATTAGGTATTGGTACCGCTTCTCCTAGTAGAAAGGTTCATATATATTCAACACAATCTGGTGCATTTCAATTACAAGATGGTACACAAGGTGCTAATTATATTCTAATTAGTGATACTAATGGTGTTGCTACTTGGACAGCATCAATACCTGGATCATCAGGTACATCTGGATCATCAGGATCAAGTGGATCATCCGGTACAAGTGGATCTTCTGGATCATCCGGTACATCTGGATCTTCTGGATCTTCTGGATCATCAGGATCAAGTGGATCTTCTGGATCTTCTGGATCATCAGGATCAAGTGGATCTTCTGGATCATCAGGTACATCCGGTACATCCGGTACATCTGGTTCTTCTGGTACAAGTGGATCATCCGGTACAAGTGGATCTTCTGGATCATCAGGTACATCTGGATCATCAGGTACATCCGGTACATCTGGTTCTTCTGGTACAAGTGGATCATCCGGTACAAGCGGATCTTCTGGAACATCTGGTACAAGTGGTTCTTCTGGTACAAGTGGATCATCCGGTACAAGTGGTTCTTCTGGTACAAGTGGTTCTTCTGGTACATCTGGATCATCTGGTACATCTGGTACAAGTGGTTCTTCTGGTACATCTGGATCATCTGGTACAAGTGGGTCTTCAGGTACTTCTGGTACGAGTGGATCATCTGGTACAAGTGGATCATCCGGGATTAGTGGTGTGAATGGTATTGATGGATCAAATGGTACTAGTGGATCATCAGGTTCAAGTGGTACAAGTGGTTCTTCTGGTACAAGTGGTTCTTCTGGTACAAGTGGTTCTTCTGGATCATCTGGTACATCTGGATCATCTGGTACATCTGGATCATCTGGTACATCTGGATCATCTGGTACAAGTGGTTCTTCTGGTACATCCGGTACATCTGGATCATCTGGTACAAGTGGATCTTCTGGTACATCTGGATCATCTGGTACAAGTGGATCATCTGGTACTTCTGGTTCTTCTGGTACATCAGGTACAAGTGGATCATCCGGAATTAGTGGAGTAAATGGTATTGATGGATCAAATGGTACATCTGGATCTTCTGGTACATCCGGTTCTTCTGGATCATCCGGTACAAGTGGATCATCCGGTACAAGTGGATCAAGCGGTACATCAGGTACAAGTGGATCATCTGGTACAAGTGGATCATTCGGTACAAGTGGATCAAGTGGTACATCAGGTACAAGTGGATCAAGCGGTACTTCTGGTACTTCTGGTACTTCCGGATCTTCTGGTACAAGTGGATCAAGCGGTACTTCTGGTTCTTCCGGTTCTTCCGGTACAAGTGGTACTTCTGGATCATCTGGTACTTCTGGATCATCTGGTACTTCTGGTACAAGTGGATCTTCTGGTACTTCTGGTACTTCTGGATCTTCTGGTACAAATGGATCATCTGGTTCATCTGGTACTTCTGGATCCTCTGGAATTAGTGGTGTAAATGGTATTGATGGATCAAATGGTACATCAGGTACTTCCGGATCTTCCGGATCTTCCGGATCTTCTGGAACAAGTGGAACAAGCGGTACATCAGGTACAAGTGGATCATCCGGTACATCAGGTACAAGTGGAACATCTGGATCATCCGGTACAAGTGGATCAAGCGGTACTTCTGGTTCTTCCGGTTCTTCCGGTACAAGTGGTACTTCTGGATCATCTGGTACTTCTGGATCATCTGGTACTTCTGGATCATCTGGTACTTCTGGATCATCTGGTACTTCTGGTACAAGTGGATCATCCGGTACTTCTGGATCATCTGGTACTTCTGGATCATCTGGTACTTCTGGTACTTCTGGTACAAGTGGATCTTCTGGTACTTCTGGTACAAGTGGATCATCCGGTACTTCTGGTACAAGTGGATCATCCGGGATTAGTGGTGTAAATGGTATTGATGGATCGAATGGTACAAGTGGATCTTCTGGTACCTCTGGATCTTCTGGTACTTCTGGTACTTCTGGTACTTCTGGTACTTCTGGGTCATCTGGTACCTCTGGATCTTCTGGTACTTCTGGTACTTCTGGGTCATCTGGATCATCTGGTACAAGTGGATCAAGCGGTACTTCTGGTTCTTCCGGTTCTTCCGGTACAAGTGGATCAAGCGGTACTTCCGGTTCTTCCGGTTCTTCCGGTACAAGTGGTACTTCTGGTACTTCTGGATCATCTGGTACTTCTGGTACATCAGGATCTTCTGGTACATCAGGATCTTCTGGTACAAGTGGATCCTCCGGATCATCTGGTGTGAGTGGGGTCAATGGTATTGATGGTATTGATGGATCAAATGGTACATCTGGTACAAGTGGATCAAGTGGT
>Ga0114974_10000724_pt1 | contig 27214 bp, 25 predicted proteins | sample S_130206_EF_Meta_FD_87318 | JGI IMG/M metagenome (GOLD analysis project Ga0114974, IMG submission 87318) | Freshwater microbial communities from Lake Simoncouche, Canada to study carbon cycling - S_130206_EF_MetaG | ecosystem: Environmental > Aquatic > Freshwater > Lake | place: Lake... | reverse complement strand
GTTAAAGCAGCTGCAGATATTTACGGTGTTGTGCAACCTTTGTTGAACCCTAATCTTTAAAAATATTAAAAATAAAACATAAACAGTATTAATTTATTTTAAACCCTTGTTAGTTATCGCGCGATAACTAACAAGGGAATGGTAGAGTATATAGACAAGAATGTATTTTTATTTGATATATTTGTCTATAGTTTTACAATTTCTTACAAAAATGTCGCTTGAGTCACACATCTCACATGCAAGGCAATTATATTCTGATATTGATAAAAATGTAATCACTTCATTGTATACAGATGACAAATTAGAAGGTTCGGGTAACCACAACCACCATTATGAAGACGATTTTCCTTTTAGTTATGATTCTATGTACTTTACAACATTTGAAGGCTCTAACAACTGGGTTTTAAATGTTATTGATAAAGATAGCGTAGAAGACCGAAAGGTTGCTGTTGATTTTGGACGTTACTTTTTTTTACTCTCTTTGCGTACTTTAAACGCTTTATGGCTTTCAGACTCACGCGAATGGGCTTATCGAGACCGCGAGGAATATGTTTTAGCTTTACGTAATGAGTACTTTTTCTTGTATTCTGTTATTCACCCACAAGGAAAAATAAAGAAAGCATACTTAAATTTATTTATGATTAACCCATACTTAAAGCGTGGTGGTTTTGGTGCTGCGTTACTAAAATGGTATGAGCAATATTTACGGGAAAACTTTGGTATTGAATATGTGTATTTAGTCCCATTAAAACGAATCGGCGTTGATGATGCATATACATACTGGAATAAAATGGGCTTTGATTACGTGAAAGACCCTGATTTAATGAAATTACTAACAAAAGAAAAGGACGCTTCTAAGGATAGAAAAGAACTTAAAAATAGCATGCTTTATGAACCAACACCAAAAGGTAAACCACCTGGCGATATGCTCGTGATTGATCGACAAGTAGCTATGGATCCTGAACGAAAATCAGCAAAAATGGCATGGAGTGATCGTGAACACCCAACTGTCCCAACTGGTGAAAAAGCTGCTTATGTTTCATCGAGTATGTGGAAGAAAATAACAGATAACCCATCGGTTTATGTTGAGCACGAAAACAAAAAATTTGACGCATATTTGAAAGCTGTACCAACAAAGCCAGTGACGAAAATTAGCTTTGATTTTCACTATACTGTTGATGTTACTTCTGAAACGTTAATGAAAAAAGTTGACGGGCCTCTTCCAAGAGGTGATGAATACACAAACTATAGATCAAAATTAGAATGTCTCGCTATACCTATTCTCGTTTATAAACTTAACACATCACGCGGATTTCCAGCTGAATTAACTAGTGATACTGCTCGCTGTGATGAAATTTATGGTAATAATGGTGGACCTCCTGCTGTTGATGAGGCGAAACAATTGTTTGATAGCTTTGTTGCAAAAAAGAAAGAAACTATTAAACCACCACCACCTGAACCTGTCCCTGAGCCTGTTTTACCGACTGATTTATTGGCAAATATACCAGCACCAACACCTCAACAGGATTTTATAGACATTGAAAACGATGAATTAAAAAAAGCAATCCAAGCACAAGCCCTTGCATCTCGACCTCGACTTCGACCACGTGAGTCATTACGATCACCAGCACGAGAACCTCAACCTGTAAGACCACCACCAGAGTTAATTGATTTAACACAAGATGAAGAAGATAATGAACCACCAAGACAAAGACGACGAATTGAAACAGAAACAGAGGCCGCGGCGGCAGCGAAAGAACAAGTAATACCACCTGCTGTAAATAGCTACGGAGGGCCTGCTACAGCTGAAAGCTACCCAGGACACCCCTTTATTTCATCGCTTATTGATGCAGCTGGTGGCGTTGGTGCTGTAGGTTCAAAAGAGAGAACAGCTGTTAAGTATGCAATTTATCAAATGCGAAAACGATATGAGAGGTTACCTTTCATTGGAAGACCTAATTTTGATGACTATGTAAAGGCAAATTTAAACGATTTTAACTTAATAGTAGAATCACAACTAGCACACAAATCTGCTGCACGAGCTTCACTGAGACCCTAATAAAACCCTTCTTTTCTTCATAGGTGAAGCCTTAGGTCTTAAAATGTAAACCCCGTTTTCATGAATCACAGTCAATGGGAAAATGGTTCTTACACATACCCATCTTGATCGTAGGTTACGAATTGCATCAACATCAGTTTTATCCAAACCGGAGTATCGACACAGTAAATTGTAGAGTTGGTTTTGACTAGCACCGTGAGCAAAGACCACAAAATGATTGGCCTCTCCTAGAAACAAACGAGTTCTCTTGTAATCTGTTAATAAGTGACTACAGACCACTATAGAAGAAGAGTTATGGCGACCCATAGTTGCAATCATATCAATGACCATTTGAATTTTGTTATGTATGTCTTTATTACTTCGTTCATAGCCTTCAACATCGTCAACAATCGTAAGACTGTTTTCAAAATCGTGTACAGAGAGATCTGATTCTAATAGTGTCTCAGGTTTTATTCGTTTCATAACCTTTGACGCTTGATCAATGGTGGGGTCTTCGTCTAGATAAGAGATAAAAAAGATCGGATTTTCAGGGTGTAGTACATGATAACGAATCGCAAAATTGCGTGCTATATGACTTTTTCCGCTTCCTGATTTACCACCCACCATAATCACATCTCTGCCTCCTTCATGGTGTGTTGGTTCAATGGCAAATTTGTAACCGTCGGGTGCTTCTAGCGGGGACTCATCCTCCTGGCTCTCCTCAAGATAAACAAGATCACCATCAAGACGGCCCTTTCCATGTAAGATAGCAATAGGTACACCATTTTCTTCTTTATCTTTAGAGTCTTTAGAAATAGAAAACACAGACATGATGATTTCTGATCACGTATTTACAAATGCTGTTATGTCAGCAAACCAACTAACCAAAGAGTCAAAACGAAGTTACTTAAAACAACTAGACCAAGTGAAACGGGTCATGAAAGGTAAAACGTTTAAATCATCTATCCCGAAGACGTCGGCAGACACTCTTTATTATATCTTAATGCATCCTAAACAGGTTATAGGGATCTACGAAGAACTCTTACGCAAGAACACAATTTCTTTAAACTCTGCAAAGTCTAATATGGTGGCAATGGCTTCATTGATTAAGCGAGCGGAAGAGTCTGAAATCGCACCTGAAGAACTACTTGAAAAGCAAAAGTTTTGGGTTCGTAATGTTCGAGTGTTAAATGCTCAAGTTCAGAAAGTGATTGAACGTAACCGCTTGTCAGAGCGAGAAAAGGAGTCATGGGTCCCGCTTTCAGAGTGGTTAGAAACTGAGAAAAAAATGAGACTTTCCGAGCCTGGAAGTTATGGTCATTTATTAGTCGGTTTTCACAGCCTTGTCGCCCCAACTCGAGGTGGTGATCTCAGTAAAGTAAAGATCATAAAATCTGAAGACCCTGACACGAAAAGCAAGCAAAACGTCTTAATTTGGAACGGACCTAAACAACCCGCAAAGCTTTTGATTCGCAGCCACAAGACCTCTAAAAAATGGCCACTCCTCGTACGAGAACTACCACAAGAATTAAAGAACGCTATTGATACCTCATTAAAGAACACACCGCGTGAGTATCTTTTTGAAATGGAATCAGGAAAACCGTGGTCAAAGGCTTCATTTTTAGTTTGGAAAAATAGAGAATTTCAACGTATTTTTGATAAGCCAGTCACTACTAATATTGCGAGGCATGCTTACATTAATGCTCAGGATCAAGTCCCGAAATCTATTGAAGACAGGCGAAAGCAAGCTGAATCAATGGGTCACTCTCTTAGAACTCAGGATGAATATAGACGTATTGTTTAATTTGTTTAATTTATTGAGGGATCATGCTTCCCGACATGCGAGCCATCTTGCGCATGCGAGGCTCATCGCCCATAGCAGGCTTAAACTGAGGCATGCCGAGAGATGTAGTAAGCCTAGAGCTAGTGTGCATACCGGAAGCACCACCCACCAAGCGAACAAGCTGAGAAGATGTAACAGAGGAGCTGGTAGATGCAGCCTCAACATCGTTGGTATTGAGAATTGTCTTGCGGATAGCGCTGCTTCCACGAACAGACTCAAAGAAACCAGAGTTAACTCCCATAATAGTAATGATAACGTTGTTAGAAGCACTCAAACCACCTAGGTAGTTGAAAAATCCATTTGAGTTATCGAGTGTAACATTCACCTGGACACTGTAGTTTCCGAGTGTTCCAGGAGCCAAACCAGAAGACAAAGGAACATCCTGTCCCATACGAAGAACGATAGGAGAACCTGTAAGTTGGACGTTAGGGGAGTTACCCTGGAAAGTGTCATACACTCCAGATCCAAGGGCACCTGATGAAACGGGTGTTAGCGTCGAAAAGCGCTCGCGAGCATATCCACGGAATTGATTCCAGTCCATGTCAAGACCACCCGCAACAGCACACGCATACAAATCTTCTTGAGAATAGTTAGAACAAAGGTTGGCATAGTTGTCGAAAGTGACTCCGATATTTGAGATAGGAATGTAAGTATCGCTTTGAGTCTGGCCACGAAACGCAGGTCTTGCCCACACAACCAAAAGATCAGGGATTGAAGAGAGCGTAACCGTGTTTGATGACACCTGAACAGTTCCAGTGCTGCTCCATGTGGCTGAGGAAGTGCTATTGTAGCGAGGAAATTCAACATATGGAACACTAGACACAAGCGGTAGTGTAATTTCAGGTGGTGGGGTTAAGAAAGTGCAAAGTAGACGAGGGGGGGTAGTCCATGGTCCAGTTTGGTTACCAGCGTTATTAGTTGGTGGTTGAAGCCTGACGTTACCATACAAAGCATTAATACCCGATTGACGAGTCATGTATTGGTAAGAGCCATATGAGTTATCAAGCTTATCAGCATACAAACGTCCAATCTGACCAACTGAAAGAGGAGATGTAGATGATCGTGTAGAATAGCCTTGAATAGCACCTGGGTTGCCAAGAGTCATGTTTACTGTCATGTTAGTAATGCCGTATAAACCAACCTCAGTCATTTGCTTTGAATCCTGCCACAAGAACGGGCTAACGCACAATGGCTCAGTTGTCTGGAAACGGTACATGATTGGAAGGGGAACGTCAGCAGCAGTGGGTGTGATGGTCCATGTGCCCATTGATGATGTTACAAGAGTTTGACCAATCAAGTTAGAGTTGAGAGGTATAAACGCAGGTGTCCAGTTAATGATAGGAACCACAATTCCATTAACTGTGTATGCATCATACTGGTTAAGAAAAGCACCAGTTGTCGGGTGGACAAACCGAATAGGATAAGACCCGTTAGGAATATCACTATCACGGGCACCATCAAATCCTGCAGTAACACCGTTATATGTCTTTGCGTCATCTTGAGTCCACGCATACATGTCAAACTTACTAGGGCATGTTCGTTGCATAAGAGAATCCCGTGTCTGACTAAGAAGAAGCTGTTCACGTAAAACATCACCTTGAATACTAACTGAGCAATCGTTAATTGTAACAGTAACAGATGTTGCAAGAGACTGCACTGGAAACATACCCAAAGAGAGGTCAGTTGGAGCACCAATTGATTGATAATAGTTTCGGTATGTAGTGCTCAATGAAGATGTCAAACTGTCTGATCCCCTGAGAAGGAATGATCCTGCTCCTGCATTTCCAAGTACTGGTCCTAATGCAAGGAAAGGATTAGATGGTAAGTAAAGTTTAAACAGTCCAGGTGGGTTGGGAATGCTAAAACCAGTTCCGTACATAGTAGATCGAATAGCGACCGTTGCACAAGTTGCTAGCGCAGAACCGTTAACAATTGGAAATGAACCAGTACCAACTGATGAAGCAGCGGTAATGTCTGAAGCTCCTGTACCAAAAGGAAGATTTGTGAAAACAGCAGTTCTGCAGCTTCCAAAACTTGTACCCGCGACAGGGTCAATAAGCTCTAGAAGCAACCACATAGAATAATCTGCACCAGAGGTAACAGCATCAATTCTACCAATCAAATTGTAATCCAAATTCAAGACACCTGAGATATCAGTAACGTTTGCGGCAAGGAATGGGTTTGCAAGTGCTGCTGTTGTGTAAATGCAATCAGGGTCAATAACAGCCAAAGGGGATGTTGATGGAAACACCTTCCACGAAGGACCAGTGTAATAAATTGCTCCCTGGGGGTTTGTCTGTTGAGTAAATGGTAATTGAAATAACGTTCCTGCATCTGATGGTAGAGGTAGAGAAGGAGTAGATGATTCGACAAGACCCGGCCATGCATTAGAAGGTACAATCAAAGCGGTATTTCCACCACTTGGAGCACTACCATCAGGCTTAAAAGTTGGGCATGTCACTGTATCCTGTTGACGGTAGCAATCAGCAATTGCATCTGTAATGGGTGCAACATATTTACCAGCAGCAACAGTGAAAGGAAAAGTTTGTGCAGGTGCATTAATAATGTTTTGAGAAGGAACAGCTTCAGCGTAAACAAATGCAGATGAATTCAACTCAATTTTTCGGTCTGTGAATACATTTAATGATGGAACTAATACCTGAAATGAAAGTTGGCTTGAGTTTGCAGCGTTTGCCTGAAAGGAGGATGTGCTCACTGAAAGAGCGCCCTTCTGAACCGCATATTTTGGTGGGTCCTGGATGATACGAGCGTCGTAAACTGCAATCTTCTCGATTTCAGCCATTGTATTATGATATAGGTCTAAATACGAATTTTATGTTAACGCTTCCGTAATTGCTCAAAATTAAAGGAACAAGCTGTTGTGTAATCCTGTGTCGATAGTACAGCGAATATTCCAATTGCTTAAACGTTTTTGTGTCTAAGAGAGCTGAGAAGTGAAGTTCGTTTGCGTCATACCTTATCACTGAACGAACGTTATACGGTGCAAAGTTCCACAGTGGGATTTCACCTATAATTTTATTTGTTAACGAGACAGTATCTGTTCGAGCAAAGTATGCCGTGGAATCAGAGTCAATTAAGTACGAGGCTGGTGAGGCGAGTTCTTCCAAAACAGGAACGTTTTCGCTTACCACGACAATACTTTCTACGGGTGACATACACGAAGACAGAGACTCCGAAGTTTGAGAAATTTGATAAAACTGCGTATCCGTTCGTGGGTCATGACTACTTGTACTATCCCACACCCAATAACTTATCAATGGGAACGATGTTCCATTGCGCAAAACCGCTAGAGTGTCCTCATACGCTGTGCAATATGACGGGAAGTTGTCAAATAGGAATTTAAAGGAAGTATTAGACTCAAACGTGACCCACTCATCCGCATTGTTAGTTCCTTGGTTACCCCATGACCTTCGACCGTAGTCTAATAGTGCGATAGATTGCTGCTCTAAACCAGGTTGAATAACGTTAATTGTACCAAAGCCATACCCATCATACTTTATTGATGATAAAAGCGTTAATTCGTTGTAATGAAATTCAGGAGCAACAGTGGTAAAGATAGGTACGGGTATTAAAGCATCAAAGGTCGGCCTTAAAGGTGGTGGGGTTCTAAATGATAACGTGATAGGAGAAGCATCTAAAGGGTCTACACCAGGGTAAATTTGCATACCAGCAATCTGGATAATTGAATTAACGGTTGTGATTTGAGAAATACATAATGCATACGGAGTTGTTTCACTACTTTGGTAAGGCACTAATCCAAGATAAACCCATGATTTATTTGAAACAGGACCCAGTGGTATTTTATCTGGTGCAGGTTGCGTCCTACAACACATAAACACAAACGATGATGAAGTAACACCAGACACAGCCGTATCTCCAATTACATACGTGTTAGATGGATTATACACAAAAGCTATTGCTGGTGAGTAAAACAACCTTTTATATGCATTGTAGCAGAAAGCAAGCTGACTATTTAAACTGTATGCCTCAAAATTGACAACATCTGCAGTCTGATCTGTAATTGATTCATCAATAGCAGGGTTAACACAGTCATTAATAAATTTATTGATCTCATATACGTTGTAATACGTAGATGAACCATTATCAATACCAAAGTCTTGATTTTGTAGAGGAAGCCTGGGTTTGTTTGCGGTTGTGTCTTGCGTTAACCAAGTGATGTTGCGATAGGCTGAAAAATTCCAATCTACTGTGTAAGCTCGTGTCCAAGTTTTAGGAGGAACAGTAGCCGTAGGTGGATAAGTCGGGCTTTGGACCTGCAACGTAGCAGAAGGTATGTAACCCATTGTTCTCATAAAATTCATTTTGTTTACAGTTGTTGATGGGTTAAAAACTACGTCTTCTCTTGTATCAAACGTGTAAAAGTTGGGAGCCAGTGAAACTTTAAACCCAATAGCACTCAAGTCATCATTGCCAATTAAGACTGATTTTGATACAGGTGCAAGCGTAATTGTCGTTGAGGTGCGAGTAACAATCGTGTAATAACCGTTATATAACTGAGCTAATTGACGAATTTGAGAGGGTGTGAATACAGCATTGTATGATGTTATTTCAAGGTCAATCGGTGCATTCAGTGGGTGAGCATCTACGTTGTTAATAAAACCCCTCCAAAACCCATTATCAGAGACAATAGTTGGAAAATTATTAGGTAAACGTAATGTGATTGTACCTAATTGAGATGGAGTAGTTCCAACCATATTTAAAGGTTGAAATTCTTGTTCGTCTGTCAAAAATTCAATATGACCACCATCACGAACTGTTTCATTGATAACGTAACCATCAGCAAATGAGACAGGTCCAACTGCTATTGTGATAATTGTTGATGTGACAGTAACTGGGAAACTTAGACCAGGTGCATTGACAACTATTTGAGTACCTCCATTAAGCTTTACAACCGTAAACTGGCTATTAATGCGGGGATCAGGTGATCCTGAAACATTGATGACAGTTCCAATTGGAAAGGGTAAATTTGTAGCAACATTAAAAGTTAACTGCGGAGGGTCGCCAACAATAGTTATAACCGTAGGAGTGACTTCTACAGGAAAATCTAAAGCAGCGTTATCAACAACAATTTGTGTAGTACCTTGCAATCGAACAATGTTAAATTGACCGTTAACTCGTGCATCTGGTGAACCACTGATTGCTACAAGATCACCAACAGAAAACGGGCTATTGTCTGCAAGATTAAAGAATACCTCAGGCAAAGAACCCTCAATTGTGAGTGTTGTTGGACCTTGAGGACATGGTTGAGTAATAGTCCTTGGAACTTCAAAGACTACTTGTGTACTTCCTTGTGTTGAAGAAACAAACCAAGTGCCATTTACGCGTGGATCAGGCGCACCTTGAACAGTAACTTGAGCACCGTAGGTAAACCTAGAATTGTCAGCTACATTAAAAACTAGCAAAGGGTTTTGACCTACAAGTGTGATTGTTGTGTCATTAACTGGAACTGGAAATGTAATACCATTTGCAGAGACGACTACTTGAGTATTACCATTTGTTCGAATGACACTGTATTGACCATTAACTCTTGGATCTAGAGCACCAGTAACTTCAATAAGAGTGCCTGGGGTAAAACGGTAAAAGCTGTTAGTATCAGTAACGTTGAAAGTCAGCTCATTTAAAGACTCATCTAAACCAAACGACGGTGAATCAAATACACATGCTATAAGACCATATGAAGGTGATGGGATTGGAGTATTTACTAAATTAAATGTTGGTGCTTGATAGACTGGAGTTTCAAGTCCAAACGATGGTGACACATACGCTGGAACAGGATACGTAAATTCAAACACTAATGCTGGTGAAGCAGGACTATTTGTAGAAGTTGCATTCAGTGAATAGGATGGTAAGACAAATGCTACAGTTGCGTACGGGTTTGCTAATGGTTGAAATGAATCACTTAAGTCACGGATACCAAAAAAACGAACACGGTCTCCAACTAAAAATCCTTCAATAGAATCGACTAAAACCACTAGATATCCTTCGTATGGATCATTTTCTTCTGGTATTAAAGCTGTTAAAATTTCGGTTTTTACAGATGGAACAACCACAGGAGTTAAGCAAGTATTGCGAATAGCAGAAGTTGTTGGAATAACGCCCGGATTTGCCAAGTTTGAAATTGCACCTCGAAAGTAGTTAAAAAGTGCAATCAAAGATGTGTTAGTAACGCTGGTTGGAAAAAGTGTTACGTTTTCAGTTGTATTAAACGAGTCAATTAACGGAATAGACGCATTGGGTGAGTTCAAAAATGTAGACTCAGCCCAGTACGACACTTCATTGTCACGTTCAACATAAATGTAGCCAGGTGAAGGTGGATAAGTGACGTTTCCCGTTATAGCTAACGACGATAACGTAACACCATCAGGTGGAAGTTCAAGTAAAGAATTTCTCCAGGTGGCCGACAAGCCAACCTCGTAAATTAGACGGTTTATATCCGAAGTCGCCGGGTTAGGGTTGATTTGAACCTGTGGTTGAAAGATAGGTAAACACTTAGTTTGGATATCCGCAGTCTTTAAAGCGATTTCAGCACGGGCTGTTTTACCAACGATTGGAAGAACACGGGTCTGGCTAAACTGAGTCTCAATGCCGTGAAGCTCTGTGTGGTCTTCTCGTTGAATGTTTACCATGTTCGTATTGTAGTAGACATGGTCTTTCGTGGTCGTCATCCCAGCACTGATCTGCCCTGCTTGGGAGGCAAATCCGCCAACCACGCTGTTATCAAATGCTCTCTTCATTTATGAAGAATGCGGTAAGTCAAAAGTGTGACAAACTCGTCAGGTTTAATCCCACTTCGTTCAATTAATTTGATATAGTCTTGAATTGATAAATGATCGTGAAGAATACGACTCGCAATGTGACGACCACACGTATTCCTAGAATCCTCTTGTAACTTAACGTTATTATAAACTAGTTCACCAGGAAAGCCTTTCACGATGTTATGAATGTTAGGCAGCGTTTGGTCTAACGCCTCACGTTCATCCTTGCTTAGCCACGCCCGGTTTCCGTCCACTCGAATTCCAAACGAATCAAACACCTCTAATTGTTTACCTCCCTCACGCATAAGCATAGCCTGCCAATGACCCGTTGATTCATCCTCTGTCAAAAACAGTACGATCACGTAAGGTTGCTCTCGAAAAAGGCTGCTAAGTGTTTCGTTTTCAAGCTCTGGATAGGTAATAATACGGACTGGACCTAGGATTTTACGAAGGTCGTCGTTAGAAAGGGGGTACATCTCGAGTTTCTTTAAAAAAGCAGACGACATCGTAAAACAAGCTTAAATTGGTTTATATCACTCTAAATTATTCACGAAGCCTAGGTCGAATCGAAAAATGCTCTGATGGTTTTAGAAAAAAGTACTCAACATCCGGATTAGACCCTAGTTTCAACTGCCAACCATCCATTCCATGAGAGTCTTGATACTTTGCCAACCCATCTGCAACCTCCTTGTCTAAACCACCAACAGACCTAAACTGTGGTGCATCGCCCTTTAAAAAATCATCCATGTTCACAATTTTTTGATCAAACACCTTTAGGAGTTCAGGGTCCAATGATCGTAGTGTTTCTCTAAAGAACATAGTTCCATCGTGAGTAAGAAGATCAAAAAGCTTAAGCGGTGAAGTTGCCTTTAGATACTTTTTAGAACCGCTATGTTCACTCATGGCTCCATTCTTATAAGTCCAAATATATTTGCTGCCTTGAAACAGCTTAGAAAACGTTGGAAAGCCTACCTTAGAGTGATGAATAAAAAGGTCACCAGGTTTAACCTCTGCAATATCATCAACTTCAAGTCCACGCTTGCCTGTACCGAATAAATGAGGAAAGACGGTGGACGTTGCTTCAGCGGGTAAAAACTCCCCACCCATATCTGACTTGAGTTTCATAATTGCTCGGTTGATTGAACTGGGCACAGCAACGTTTAACTGTAAAGGTCGTTCAACCGTTTCATATTTGTCACCAACCATAACACTTTGACGTATAGGCATTTTCGCAAGGTAAAAGAGCATCATTAACGACCAAGACATACAGAGCGGATCGACTTTTTGAAGTTCAATCGTGTTAATGCGGGTAACTTGAACTTTTTCTCCTAGGCGATCACGCTCGTCAAACACATCATCAAAGTAGTACTGAAAAGCCTTTGCAATTTCATCAGAATGAAACTTGTACGTCTCAAGAATGTAGAACGAAGGCGGTCTATTACCCCACTGTGGGTGATTAATAATTTCAGGGACCATTAAGTACGCGTTTCCGTGAGAATCTAACGACCCATCACCTGTATACATAGAAATAGTACCAAGAATAGCCCTACCTTGTTTTAAGATATCAATCATGCCTTCTTTATCCACAAAAAAGTCAAACACCTCGTATTCATCCTTTGTTCGGTCTCCAGTCTTACGTTCTCCGACAACCTGAAAATCTGTCCCTCTGGCTCTCTGTTGCGCTTCATCAGTCATAGGCCTTGGTGCTAACGCATACTCGCTGGTTTCACCAATTTTTGATTGAAGCCACACACGAGTGCCAAAGTCGTGTAAGGACGGGTCCACCATTGAATCGGCCACTTTACATAAACGAGGAGGTTGATACCGAAGTTTTAAATTTGATATGTCTCCATAGTTTAATTTTGCTATTTGTTCAATAGAAGAGCTTAGACGATCCATTGAAAAAAATCGAAGTGAAGTCGAACTCAAAAAATCGAAGTGTTATATAGAGATAAAGATCAACCAACGACTATATATATCCGTTGATAATCGTTAAACGGACGAATAGATGTATTCTCTTTATAAGACACTTCGATTTTTTGAGATGGGGTTCACTTCGATTTTTTTCACAAAAATGTAAAGAGACTATAAGCACTAATAAATAGGTTTTAAACTTATATATGACTACGTTTACTTTTTAACCTTTCGAGAACTTTTTCGTAATGACTTTTTGCCCTTGCTTTTCTTGCCGAAGCCGTACTTGTATTTGTGGAAGCGCTTAAAGAGGTCGGGGATGTCAGTCTGATTGCCCTGGAAAGAGTGTACGTACGCAGCAAGATCCTTCTTCTTATGCTTCTTTGCAAACATAATGCGCAAAGCGTTCATGATTTTAGATAGAGCCATTGTAAGAGGGTTTATTTAGTGTATAAGCTTAAAACAATATATGTCATAAATCGTGTTCTCTGTTTCGAAAACATGAACCTTTTCCCAGATTGCCTTTCCTTCTCGAACACTTAACGGTAGGATGGGCATCTGGATATGCTGAATCACACCGGCTTCAGATAGTTGGGTGTGCTTGTGATCATAGCGAATGTCTTCGATTAGATCGTTGAACGCCAACTCAACTGTGCTGTAGAGACCGTGGTGCCTTAAAAAAGACCCCCGCTCAACCCACTCAGCCTTGTCGTAAATATACAGCTTAAAAAAGTAGGTCATTTTAATACGTGTATACACTCAATTTTATAGTATTTTACTGTCAGCACACAATGGAAAATAAAACTACTGTCAGTCTACCACAAACCGAAAAGGAATGGTTGGATGCAATTGAGTTTAAGCAACCACAGGAACACGATACTGTTGGTTTAGTTAATATGAAATTAGGATACGGATCCTCTTTTCAGTTAATCGGTGAGGGAGATGAGCCTGTGATGGCCCGTCCAATCCTCACGCCGTTTGAGTGCCTAACGGTCGAAGACTTTATGTCCAACAAGGGACGTGGACAGCTCTCTCTCCCTGTCACGCTGAACCAAAAGCTATGGAAGAGTCTCAACTCTCTTGACAAGGTGTTTGATCAGTTCATGCTCAACAACTCCAAGAAGCTTTTTTCAAAGCAAGACGCTGAGTTTCTCAAGAAGGATCCATCCAGCATTCTGCTAAAGCACCCCAAGCCTTTGGCACGATTTACAGCAGACAACTCTCCGGACTTCAGCAGCATTGTCCGATTCCGCGTGACGGGACGAGGAGGTGAAGTCACATCCATCACATGTGCGAATGGACGGGTGGACAAGGTGACTTACGGAGAAATGACAAGCCCATTACCTCCTAACGCTACTCGCTTTGCCATGCTCAATGGTAAGGTTTTGAATGGACGACAGTGCATCTCTACGACCATTCGACGTGACAAGGACTTCGGAAAGGGGCAACCAAAGACTCGCGTCATTGGACCTGGCGACTTCAAGGGTGGAATGATTCATTCCGCTCGCTTCAACATTTCTCATTGGTCTCTAGTGAACGGAAGTGCTTCCATTATCCTACGCATGACAGATGTAGTCTTTGAAAACATTACAAAGGCAGTAGAAGTTCCTAAAGGGTTTATCATTCAAAACGACGAGGACCTAGAGGATGAAGACGAGTCTGCACCTGAGCCAGATGAAAAGAAGCTTTCAAAGCGTTCTTTAGATGAAGCCTTTAGCCCAGAATCAAAGAGGCTCTCTGTAGATGTTTAATCTTCAATGTCAGACGTTTGAGTTACAGTTGTACGATCATCTACTTCATCTTCGGTATCGGATCCCTTCGGTTGACCGTTATATCGTTGACCGTTAACTTCAACACCAATATCCTCTTCTGTGTTGAATTGACATCCATGACTGTACGTGTGGCCGTTCGTTTTACGAGTGATACAAGAGTGACATGTGAAAAGAGCTTGTGCTTGAGTTTGCAATTCTTTCATTCTCTGGGACATAAGTTCTGCAGGGCTTGGGACATAAACGGGTGGTGGTGCTTGAGGCAATGGCATAGCAAAAGGATGGAAGGCTGGAGGGGGTGGCGCTTCAACTGTGATTAATTGTAAACGATCTTCGGTCCAGGTTCCAGGAATGGGTGCTTCGTTGCTAAAGAATACTATGTGAGGGGTGTTAAAACGCTTAAACTTGCTCTGAAACTTGGGTGAAAACAGTCCTCCGTTCTTCATTCTTTCAGCACATGTAAACGCTTCTGTGTAGCTCATTAAAGGTGTTGCGCGGGGAATGTCGAAGATGACAATCCGTTGACCCGTATAACCGTAGGCAATATCAATCTCTCGACCTTGAAGTTCAACTGCATCCATCTCGCATTGTAAATACTTTGCCAACCTAGACTTTCCAGAGTGACCAGCCTTGTCATAGACCCAATAAATGTGACGAGGATGGGGTGGCTTCTTCAAAGCTTCAATCATGACCTGCTGAAATGGGTTAGGTCTAAAAGCTTGATCCTTTGGCAGTTCTTCAATAATGTCGGCCAACCGTTGAATACCGGCATGGTAACGGACAAACTGAGCCGAATATTCTTCTGCAACTCGCTTGACTCCTCGGGTAGGTCCTTCGGTCTTTAGAATTTCGCGTATCTCATCAAAGTCACTGCGATGGCCTTGTCCACGGACGCTGATTTCACCTTTATGCCAGAGTAGGCCACAGTGAAGGTCGCCCTTAACAAGCTTGAATGGGTCTGTTACATCGCTGATGTGTTGATCTCGAAGCTTAACATCGACTGGGTTAAAGGTGGCCTGAGGAAGCCACTTTTGAAGAGGAATATAGCGTAGCTGATTTTTTCCCTCTATGTAGCCGTGAAACTCTACTAGCCGAGGCTCCTCATCGTTGGCAGGCTGTACATTCGCAAACTGTGCTTGGCCTCTTGCAAAGTTTACACCAAGCATTTCAGGAATCTCTGGCGGTCTGTAGTCACCATATTGAGTGACTTCATCAAAGTTGTGGGGGTCTAATGGTATGACGAACCGCCAACCGCGAGAAGCCTTTAAGTTTTTTCCCATTACATAAATTGTTTTAAATTATATTTGTATACACGCTCCTATTATGGACCAACAACCTCGTGGATCGTTGCTTCAAATGGCTAGAATGATTCAAAAACCTGCACCGATTACTTCTCGGCCTTTTAAACGTAACGCGTTTATAGACTCACCCGTGTCATCTGACGAGGAAGAATCACCCGCAGCTGACACAGGCTCTGCACCTACTCTACACACCCTTACTAGTGCTGTGTCTGTCTTAGCACAATCTATGGAACGTGAAGCCGCTTTGAGGGGTCGTACAAGTCGGGTGGTCCAAGACGACGAGTACCGCGAGCGCCCACGCTACGTCCAACCCCGTGCTCCTGCTGGAATGGACTCTGAGCTGTACCAAACAGTCTATGAATCGGGCTTTCAAGCTGGGCTAGCTCAACGTGAACCTCCTCCTCCTTGCAAGAACTGCATCAACCGTAGAGAGAAGAATCGCCTTGCTGCTCAAGAAGCTCGAAAGCGAGCAAAACTTCAGCAAAACGGAAATTACGAAGAAAACGACGAATAATTTAGTTTAACAATGTCTCATGAAAGTGAATTTATTAGTTATGATGATGATGAAGAGTTTTCACCTATCGTACCAAATACAGAGGAAAAAATCGCGGGGTCGGTTGAAAGTTTGCGGGTGTGGGTTTCTTCAATTGAAGACAACGTTGTAGAGTGCGCCCACGAGATCAAGAACCTTAACGACGCTGTAGAACAGAACGAGAGAACACTTCAAGCCATCCTGGGTGGATTAAAGAACCTTACATCAGAGTTAAAGACGAAGGATCGTATGAAACGAATGACGGAATGCAACCGTGAGCTTGGTCTTGCTTTATCCGCAAAACTCTACCGCTCGGAGGCTAAGCGGTTAAAAATATCAGCTCCACCTGTGCATACCTTTCACCCAAGTGTGCTGCCCTATATATTTTCAGACTCGGAGGACACCGATAACGAAGAAGTGCAATCAAGAGACTCAGAAGAAAACAAGGCTACGCATTAATGTCTCAACGTATTATTCTTTATTTCAGACCACGTGAACGCGGAGGAGTGCTTGTATTTGTAAATGGATTAGGGTATAGACGGTGGAAAGTCATACAAGCTAAGCCTGTGTCTCGTTGGAATCCTTAAAGTAGCGATGTGGCAGTTGACAGTTACCCTGTTGACAGTTACCCTGTTGGCAGTTGACCTGTTGACAGTTGACCTGTTGACAGTTGACCTGTTGACAGTTGACAGTTGGTTTGTTGGCAGTTGGCGGTTGGACCGTTGACTGTTTGACCGTTTGGAAGTTGAACTACCGCGGTTGAGTAGGTAGAACATTGTACAACACTAATTACATGATTTACTTGGGTGAATTAAACACTTTTGGAAGTAGAACATCGTCAAGCATCTCCTTAGAGAAGTGACAGACAAAGTTCTGTTTACAGTCATCACAGAAGTTGCCACAGAGCCAACGAGGACCCTTAGTCTTCTTGGGTGCTCCTGGTGCCTCAAGTGGTTCCTCAAGAGGACGCTTGGGTGTCTTGGGACGTGGTGGCACGTAGTCGCCTTCCTTAAACGTCTCAGAAGCTACGCCAACCCATCCACCCTCCTCTGGGAAGATTCTGTCAGTCTTGTCAGAGTCGTAGTCTTGCTCTGTAGGCTTCTCTGCGTCCGACTTGTCGTCGTCTGAGTCCTCAACAACAAGAGTACTTGATGTTTTACTCTCTGAGCGACGCATGAGGCCTTTGCCTCCAGTTTTGCGAACGAGAGGAGATGGAGGAGGCGGGAGAGACTGGAGACTCTTCTTGATTGCTTCTGCGTTGTTCTTCTGCTTGTGAGCTTCAACGAGCTTGGAAATGCCATCGCTTCCAAGCGTGATAAGGTCTAAAGGTCGAGTGCCCTTGGGTAGAACACCTCCAGGGATCAATGGAAAGACTTCGGCCTTAGTTGTGCTTGTTTCGCTGGTCTTCTGGAGTTGTTTCTTAACTACGTTGAACAGCTTGGTCTCGTCGTCGGAAAACTCCTCGATGTCGTCCACCTTCTCCATCTCTGTAGCTGGGGACCAGTTGTGGTACTTGCGCATGAATTCACGATACGTGAGCAGCTTGCGTTGGATGCGTGGAGGTGACTGAAGAGGCACGTCTTCGACTTCTTCGGTTGGTCGTTTAGGCATCTGCGAACGATCGATCGAAGGGCCTCTGGACTTGACGACAGGCCACTGACGAGGCTCTGGTTCCATCAGATCAGGACGTGCAGGCTTGTATCGATCTACGGTGAGCTTAACCTCGGCAAGACGCCTCTCGTAGCTATCGATCTCCATCTTCGTGTTGGTTGCTTGAGTCAGCAAATGTGATCGCTTAAATTGTAACTCGCGAATTACACCTTCGATCGTCAATTTCTCAGCTAGAGCACGATTGTATTGAACAGACATTGTTGTGGTTTTAATTTTGAGGCTTGAAAAAATTTTTTCGAAATTTTGATTTTTTTGTGGGTTTGAGTTCTTCTGAGTTCTGGGTCGGTTCTGGTCAAAAAAACAAAAAATCGCAAAACTTTTTTTTAAGTCCTGCAAATTTACCCAACCCTCAGAATCATTAATTCACGATAGTCTGTGAAGTTTGAGCGTCGATTTCGAAGTTTTAAATGCACTGGATTTTTCACAAGATTAACGAAGAGCAAGACCGCGACAAGAAAGCGTTCGAGCTTCAGCGCGATGGCCGCGGCACCTCGTGGGAGATTAACAAGCACGAAAAACTACGTAGCCAAGAGCTTACGATGATTGGTGTTTACAAGACGGAGCTGATGTACTACGAGCCGATTCAGAATCACATGCTTCTCGGTAAAGAATACCGCAACCTTCTCTCTGAGCTCCAAGGTCTCTTCAACACGTACAAAGACCTTGCTCTTGAGGGTGATCGCGCATCCATTCACCTACATGATCGTCTAATGAATAAGAGCGACGCATTCAGGGCCTTTTTGAACGAGTTTAAGGATCGCGTCAGTACGTTCGCCTACTGTCCTCATTGCATGCATTCAGAGAAGCTTTGCAGAGACAACGACAAGCGCGAGTGCCAGAACATCATCGATCACTTCCGCGAGTTTTCTGAGTTCATGTACAGCATGCACGATGTCGATGCAACGATGATGGATACGTGCAAGGGTTGTCAGTACATGAGCATCGACGACAAGCACCACCTTAGCACCGGAGGTTGCCTCGTTGGCAAAGTCGACAAGCCAAAAATCAAGTCACCACTTGAGCGCATGGTCGAAGCTGATAGAGCCGACAAGAAGGAGAAGTTCAAGGTACCCGAAGTCATCGGAGTTCGAAACACTCCTGCGACAAAGAACTCGGATGCTATCTTTCCCATACGCTTACCCAAGAAGAAGCCTGATTGGATTTGCGCACACTGCCACCGCGGTCCTGGCAATGGAAAACCCGGTGCAGACCATCGCATCTGTGTCTTTGAGGGGTTCGACTGTGATCCAGAGGCATGGGAGAAGGCTAGCGGTGTTAAAAAGGATGATTAGACGTTGAACAAATATTTTTACAACTAACGGCTTAACTGTCAAACTGTCAACTGTCAAACTGCCAACTGTAAACAGGTTAACTGCTAACTGTCAACAGGTTAACTGTCAACATGTTAACTGCCAACAGGTTAACTGCTAACAGGTTAACTGTCAACAGGTTAACTGTCAACAGGTTAACTGTCAACTGTTTACTTGTCTAAAATTGCATCTGGGTCAACAGTACTAGATTCTGGGTCCATAATGACTTTTCCACTGTTTGTAACAAGTCCACAGCCACCTCGAAGAGCGTCTCCAGTCTTAAACTTATCGGGTACTTGTGCGTTAATAACACTGCATCCTCCTTTCATTGATCCACCCGTCTTTGTTCGTTTACTGGGAAGAACACCCTTGTAGCCACCCTTTTCAAGGTATTGAATAGCTGTCTTTCCCTGTTCATGTCGTTTTTTGCTAACAATTCGACCATGCTGGTTTCGAATAAGATCATCCTTAGTCAAACGCCCAGTCGTGTGGGTTGCATTTCCACGATAGACTTGAATCCTAGAGCCGATGATCTTTCCTGACCTAGATGGCTTCTTGGATCGCTTTGCTCGAATAGCCTTCAACACTGCACTTGACTTTCCTCCTTTCATTGTACCACCTGTGTCCATTATTGTCTACTTAAAAGCACACGAAATTACAGTCGTCTGATTATTAAAAAATGATCACGACTCGCGACCGTCCAATTGACGAGGTCCAAACTGCGATTTTGAAAACACTTGATGCGTCCGAAGAGGATTTGTCGCGTACACGTAGGAAACGGACAACCGATGATGCTGTTTTACCTATCCCTCAGAACACGTTGAGTGAAGTAGTGTTTGCCGATGGCACAGATCGTAAGGCGCGAATTGTAAAAACGCTTGATGGTAACCCTAACAAAGGCACTGTGGTTGTTGCCATTCGTGGTACAGACGACTTGACTGATTTAGCGTTAGATCGAGTTGTGTTTACGAATCCAAAGAAAAACTTACTTAAACCTTCACCGGAATACCAGGAAATAAAGAATCACGTAGAGGAATCACTACGGTTGTTATTTTCTGACAACCCTGTTCAACCAAGAGGTTACAAGAAAAATTGGGATGTGTTTGCAGTTGGACATTCGTTAGGTGGAGCTATAACGGACCAACTAATTTTAGATGGAGTCGTAACGGGTGGTTTATCGTTTGCAGCTCCTCGAACAATAGACTCTAAGTTAACCCAACCGTCCTACGGAATCATTAACGCTAGAGATGGTGTTATTGGCCGTGTGCACGGATTACAAGACACGCCGTTTGATCTTGTAGTGCCGGGTGTTTCATATCTTCAAGCTAGTGCACTCACACAACATAATATGCCATTCCTTAAGCCTTCTATCACAGCTACATTAGTAGATGAATACCCAAAATTTAACAATAAGAAGTACAGACCTTCAGTACCCGAAAAAGACTTTAACCTTACCACTGGATCCGGTCGAGCCCCGGAGTTACACACACTCTACGATGCTGCTACCAACGCATACAATAATGGGGCTGAAAGCTATGAACAAAAGCTGAAAGATTTTATTGAGCAAGGTTTAATGCTACCTGAGTTAACTCTTCGTCGTTTTGGAAAAGCAATTGTGCACTTCTATGTCTTTGCAACACCTAAATATAATTATCTAGAAATGCCTATCCGCGCTCAAATCGAGCAAGCTATTCGCAAAGTCGCCAAAGGTGAAAACCTTGACGACATCAAACTCGCGATGCTTCTTAACAACTTCTAAACCGTTTTCAGTTTATCTGCAATAAAAGCCTTGATTAACGGAACAGCATATTTCATCACATCGCGAATACCCAGATAAATGAGCACTATCAATGAGTACTTGATTGTCTGTACGGTGCTTTCTAGGCTCTGCGATCCATCCGTTGAGCTTGTCATATTAGGTAAGTCTAAGTCGTAGTGATCCATTATGATGAAAGGCCTCTTTAATTTGAACAAGTACTTTGACGAAGACTATTTTATTGACGACGAATTTTTAAATTTTGATTACAACGATTTTGATATGCTTACCCCTATACCTGAAACTGAAGAACCTCGTTTTATAGCCATGGAGTCAATTGAAATTACCTTTTCAAGTGCTCACAGTCGTCTAACGGTTCAAGAATGGATTCCGTGTTCTGAACCACCCACCCCACCTGCAACACCTAGAACGCCTTCTTACGAGTACGAAGATGACTTAGAAGAGCTTCCTATCTTTACCGATGAATGCGAAGAGGGAATACAACGACCTAGTCCTCTGTACAAAGGCGTTAACGACGATACTGCTGAAGAGTCGAGCTCCGTTCCTCGTCGTTAGTTGCATACTTTCGACTTGACTTTGGATAAAGCGACGACAGAGCGTTGGGTCCAAAAAGGAGTCTATCATATCCAGCTTGCCGATTTTTATCAAGAAGTAACGAGTATACCCTTTGGTTGTCTAGAAGCTCCTTCTGTCGAACGGCTTCGGTGAGTCTGCGTTCGGTGAGTGAATGGCTTCCTGTTTTTGTCCAATCCTCTGAAAGCGTTACATGACCAGGAGTTAATGAATAAGGATAGCTCATTTGTTACAATTTATGACTTGTTACTGATATGGATTCAAATCAATATATCAGTGGAGGAATTGGAGCATCAATAGTAGTTGCTCTCTTAGTTTTAAAACAAGTTTATAACACAATCAATCATAGGCGGATACGATCTAACTGCTGCGGCACAAAGCTTGAAGCATCGGTAGATATTGACGAGACGACACCTAAAGACGTAGAAAAGGCAGAGAATGCTCTTCATGAGTTACAAGCAGTAGTCCAGTCAAAAGTTAACGGCGAACGGTGAACGGCGTCGGTACGCGTTATTTCTTGAGGATATAAGCTTGCAAGAAGGACTGACTCTTCGATGAGTTTTGCGTCCATGGAGGGTTGAAAAAGGAATTTTCCGTTAGCCCACCAGCATTTCCAGCCTTTGGTGCTTAACGTAAAACGGATTTTGTTTTGAACGTAGGGTGATAGGTTGTTTGTGAGTGCAATACAAAAGTATTGATCCCACGAGGAGGATACGTTTGCGAGTCCAGAGGAAGTGAAGGTAACTTCAAAATGGCCCGGACTATCGAGAAAAACAGACGTTCCGCAGGTGATGTATGCAGCATGGACGGCGATTCGGGAGTTAATGCAAAAACGACCAACGAGTTCTTTAGATTTAGATTGAAGTAGAGGTGCAAAAAAATTTTCAGTTGTTAACAAGTCTAGAAAGTCGTTATAGACTGTGTTTTGAAGTTGCTCTGTAGTCCGAATTTCATTAAGTATGTCTTCGTTGGCTGAATTCATAAGCTGTCGGACCGCGTCAGCTGATTCCATCGTTTTTAAAAATTTATGTACTGTTTATCTTTTCCACGCAAGCTGGGACAAACTCATCTTTGAAGAAGCTGTGCACACCCTCCATTAACCTGTTCGCATAGTCTTCCACGTAGGGCACGTAAGTAACGTATAGAGCATGAGGTTGCCATACCACAAACCAACCTCCTTTCATGGTGGCGCCGCCACGGACAAGGTCGTGGTTTCGTATGAGCCACATAGAACCTTGCATCTGATCTAAGTACATAGCTGGAATGTTGTATGTATCTTTGGAGTATGGATGGCCTAGTTTTTCACGGTGATACGCTGGTGCTTTGTATTCAATCAGTTCAACGTGTTCAACTCCATTTTCCCAACGTCTTAGGATGCCATCTGGTGAACAAGCAGTCCATGGTTTTGATGGGTGTTTTAACAGACCAGGGTGTTGTATAGAGATCATACCAGGTGAACGCTCGTCAAGCATCTTTAAAAATGCTTCTTCAGCATGTTGCTCATGTTCGATACCCCACTTTATGTATTGTTGAGGAATCTTAGCTTCCTGAGGGTTAATTTTGTAACGAAGCAACGCGGGTCGTGACATGTAACGGTTATGACCAACGGATGCACCAAACTGACTGGCTGTAACACTGAAAGCACGAGCTTTATGCCACTCTTCTGATCGTTGTTCACATTCTTGTTCTTTAAGGCATTCTTCAGGCGTTCGGTTTACAAAGACTTGCTCAAACGTTTCAGACGTTATCGGTTGGATTTGCTTTAGAAATTTCAATTGTGCTGGGTCATCCCAAGGCATCTTAAAATTAACTGCCTCGCTACTATTTGAGTCATCATAGCATAGTTCGTTGTGCTCAAAACAGCTGTGGCTTTCGGGAGTTGAAAAGAGTTCAGTTTTAAAAGGGTTAATTAATAACGCAGGCTCTACAGTTTCACACAGTGTACCTAGGTCAGACAACTTTATTATACGTCTGCATTTAGTTGGCTTAGTCCGAGGCATGTTCCCAGTTTTTATTTGTTTTGTAGTTCTTATTGCAAAAGCTCTTTTAGTGCTTTACAGTCTTGCTCAAATCCAAAAAGCTTACATAGACTACAAAGTAAACGACTTCGATTCAGATGCCGAGTTCTATGGATATGAAGCGTTTCAATGCGCTAGTCGAAATTGCGGAGTGTGTGGGAAGTGATATGCTTAAATGGCCATTAGAGTGTCAAAGCTGTCTCTCATATGATCAACAGAGGCAATTCTACAACTTTTTGATGACTCTGACGTCAGATTGTGATCCCATCAACATTCACAACTACCCGTTAAGGTATAAAGGGTTTATTAATGCCAGTCCGTTCATTCTTAGCAACGTGTGGAAGTGGAAGTACTTAATTGAGTTTAACTTAGAGTAAATTGTTTTCTCCCTACTAATTCGTTGAACGACTCTTCTATTAAGTCCTCTATCTCTTCCTTTTCCTTTGTCTTTTCAGCTATGCGTTTGTGTAGATCCTTTAAAATCAGCATGTACCCGTCTTTATCTTTACAATTAGGTAGGCTAAGCTTGTGTCCTATGTGCATAATCTTACGTATCATCATACTTTCGTCATACCGCAAATCGCAGTAATATAAATTTAACTCGTGGATTGGTGCCCAGTCTTTACCAAACATTTTAAACCCTTTAGTTTTTTTATATGACGTAAAAATAGAGGTCATTTACTTAGATTTGCGTTTTCCGTGAGATTTTGATTTCTTGTACTTTACCCACTTTTGTTTTCGCCCGTAACCCAACTTGTAGGCTAGTTCGTTTGCAAGTCCAACAGCTTTGGCTGTCGCACCAACGGCTCCAGGATCTGCAGCTAAAACACTTGTAACGGCAGGGATAATCGTTTTTCGGAGAGGCTTATCTCTATGGAACTGAGTTCGTAATGCAGAGTTAGAGTCAGTGAATTCGTGTTTGATTTTTTTACCAAGAGATCTTAGCTTGTCCATGATTCGACTGCCCCCCTTTTTCGATGATTTCTTATGAGCTCTCTTCATTGTGTTACTTGTGTGTATGTAGTTAAATAATCAGTTAATGAGGGTCGACTATTTGTAATCTACTATATTTTTATATTTTTCTAAAAGTGAGTGATTAGATGGATATAGACCAATTTCGTAAGATTTATTCCGATTTTCGGTTAGCTGAAAGTAGAGCTAAAGCGAACCAATACAAAGCATGGGATTACTCGTCCCAACACATGAACATGCGTGCTCCGCTCGACAAACGGCAGTATGATCCTCGAAAAGAAGAAGCTGAAGAGTTGTATTACAAGGAAGATCAGTTTAAGCAGATCCCTCGTCCTAAAACCCACCTTTCCCATCTATCAACTGGTATTGTAGGTGGTATTACATCTAGGTTAGCAGGAAAGGACTTTAGAGATACCACTTCTAAATTTGTCACGTATGGCGAGCTTTTCAATCACGTCCCAATGATCCCAGAAGTTTCAGATATCGTCAGAAAAATGTTGACTCCTCTCCAAATAGACATCTTTAATGAAAGTATTAACTCTATTAACGCTAATGAAAGAAGCCCGGGTTTGTTGTTAGCAGAGACTGTTATTTTGTTTATAAAGAAAATGACCTCATCTCTGTTTTCAACTAGAGATGCATTACAAAACAATGATAGACGCCTTTACAAAGACTCACTTAACAGGCTTACTATGCTACAGAGTGAAGAAGTTTTTAGATCATTTTTACCATCAAAAGCAGCTGAACTATTATCAAGACTAGCTTATTCAGTTTGGGAACTAAACCTCACAAAACAAGACGTCTTTGATAGCGCTGCTACTGTCCCAGAATCTACTGTAAGCAACAACTCAGCAGCAAACGCTCAAGACATGGCAGCACAGAATTTTGTGAATATGAATAACGTTGTGAGAGCCCAGTCTCAGTTAGATGTTCGACCACTCCGAGAAGTTCAACCACAATTAGAAAGCATTAACGACCAAGATTACTCTGAAGGTGCTAGTTTGTTGATGAATCTTTACGTTTATTTAGAAGAAATGGTAACCACAACTGAAGCCCCTATGCCAACGCTTAAATCTCAAGCCTCATCGGCTACAAAGTCGTCTACTGTTAAGACCATTAACACCGACACCAAGGCTACCCCACCAAAAACTGAACCAGAAAGCTTGGTTTCTTTACTTAAAAAGATTATTGCTCAAAACGAAGCAAAAGACGAAGATGAAGAAGATGGCCAAAACAGTAGCGGAGGTGAAGAAGATGCTCCACCGCCCCCACCGCCAGCACCACAAGTTCCGCGAGCGACGCCTCAGGGTCCAACACTCATTGTACCTAACAATCCTACAATGGTGCCACAACAACCAACCCCTGGAGCAGCGGTTCCTATATACAACGAAATGGGTGAACTAGAAAGGTATGCAGATATCACTCAACCTCAAACTCAAATACAAGCCCCTGAAGCGGATCAAGAAGATGAACAAACATCACCTATTACGACTATCGGAGAAGACAAAGTTGAAACAATTGATTTAAACGGGGTTGCAGTAACAGGAACAAAAGATGAGATTGTAAAACTAGCGCCAATCGTTCTTAATCAACCAGTAACCCAAACTCAACAAACTTTAACAACAGCACAAATAGCACCACTGGCGGTTGGGCAAGATGCTTTAGATGAAGGCTTTATAAAGAAACCATGGGTTGAGCAATGGCCTGTATTATTTGAGATTAACGACAAGGTGTTAAATGAAATGATTATTTTACAGAAAAACCTGCCGGAGCTTACCTTTAAAGGTGGCAATTCAAACTCCATTTTCTATGTAACCCCTGGTTCGCGTTTACGATTATTACTCATTTTAAAGGCTTTAAAAGATGTAGTACCCGCCGTTAAGCAACCTTTAATTTTTACAAGAAAAGATTCGGGTCTATCGTCAGACGAATCTCAAAAAGAAGTTTATGATTTAGTAACCGCAGAAATAGCTGCAATGTCAGCTGTCGAACCTTCATCTCAAACTCAAACTTCAGAAGCCCAACAAGAAGAAGGTAAGTTTGAATTTAAATCACCTTTTACACGTTATCGAAGAAATCCTACCACAGGGCGTATTGAAGGCTATGGTAAACGAGGCAGGGGTAGGCCGAAACGTGAGAGGGATGAAGAGGTCATAGATGAGTCTAAAAAATCTAGGGTGCAAGTACCATCATCGTTGTCGTCTCTTTCATTACCTGTGGAAGTGTCTTCGTCTCCAGATATCTTGGATTTACATAAAAACGATTTAGTGACGTCTATAACCGTAAAAAGATCACCCATTCCACAATTTATGGAAGACCTCTTTGAAAGCCTATCAAATGGTACATGGTCTCAATTAAAGAAAAAACACGGCTTTGATTCTTTCTTCCATTTAGCAGCTGTCATAAACGATGATATCCTTGTGGAGAAAAACTCGAATGGTATCAATGTTGCTATCTATAAACCCTATGAATCAGAGGAAATTAAAATACCATCAAAATTGTTAGGAAAGTTTACTTTGGGAGAGATGGTTGAGAAAGTAAAGGCTGACATGGGTCAAGATTTCTTTAGTTATCACCCATTTGAAAACAACTGTCAGAACTTTATGTTCCGATTTCTAAAAAATTCAAAGGCTTTGACACCACAGATAGCCGAGTTTGTAAGTCAACCTATTGAAAAGTTAGTTAAAGATCTCCCTGCT
>Ga0114974_10000722_pt1 | contig 27223 bp, 28 predicted proteins | sample S_130206_EF_Meta_FD_87318 | JGI IMG/M metagenome (GOLD analysis project Ga0114974, IMG submission 87318) | Freshwater microbial communities from Lake Simoncouche, Canada to study carbon cycling - S_130206_EF_MetaG | ecosystem: Environmental > Aquatic > Freshwater > Lake | place: Lake... | reverse complement strand
GTACGCGTCTACGAGTGGATTGATCGTCAAAGAGTAAATCAATGCCTACGGTTCGCGCAGGATCGAGCCCCTCGACAACCGCAATCGTGGTGATATCAAAACCCAATGGCGCAACCAAACACAATGCTTGAGGCGAGGGCATTGCAGCTGTTTCAATGGTAACGCCTAATTTTTTTAAAAGTTCATACAACTGTGCGCGCCTAGCAGCACGTGAAGACACCCAGACGGGTGGAATCACATCGACCTGTGGTGTTGATGGTTCTGGCTCTGTTTGCGCAACGCAGTTTGAATAGGCATAAAAACCAGCGCCGACTTTTTTGCCGATGACGCCACCCGCAAGTCGTTGCGCGGTGATGTAACTGGGCCTGTAACGGGGCTCTTGATAGTATTGTTGATAGATGGATTCCATCACAGGATGCGATACATCTAAGGCAGTTAAATCCATCAGTTCAAACGGACCCAATTTAAAACCCACTTGATCTTTTAAAATTCGATCGACTGTTGCAAAATTGGATACGCTTTCAGAAATAATTCTAAGGGCTTCGGTTCCAAAGCCGCGACCTGCATGATTCACAATAAAACCAGGCGTGTCTTGGGCCATCACTGCGGTGTGTCCGAGTTGCTTGGCATAAGCCATTAAATCGGCACAAATTTTGGCTTGTGTTTTTAATCCAGCAACGACTTCAACCACTTTCATCAGCGGAACAGGATTGAAGAAATGAAATCCTGCAAATCGTTCAGGGTGATTCAATCGTGCTGCAATCGAGGTGATAGACAGTGATGAAGTGTTGGACGCGAAGACGGTTTGTGTTGATGTGAGTTTTTCAAGTTCGGCAAAGAAAGCTTGCTTGATTTCTAGCTTTTCGACAATGGCTTCAATGATTAAGTTTGCAGGTTTTAAATTACTTAATTGATCGGCAACCACTAATTGACTAGACCACAAACGAACCTGCTCAGCATTGACTCGATCTTTGGCTAGTAATTTTTGCCACTGATCCATGATGCTTGTTTTGGCTGCATGGGCCGTATTGGGTTGGGTATCGAGTAATAAAACCTTGCTTCCCGCTTGCGCCGCAATTTGAGCAATTCCTTTGCCCATAGCGCCAGTTCCAACAATACCGATAATTGGATAAATTAGATTCATAAACTCATTATCGCAGAGGCTTTCAGCCAAAAGTCCATGCGCTGTTGCTTAGATTTTTAAGGCCTCTGGATTGCAAATATTCGTTGGAGTGCCATTGATGAAGTTGGTAACATTTTCAAAGGCTGTGCCAAAATAAAGTTCATAGGATTCTTGCTCGACATAACCGATATGCGGCGTACAAATACAATTTTCGATTCGTAAAAGCGAATGGCCTTGCAAAATTGGCTCACTTTCAAATACGTCAATGGCCGCCATGCCAGGGCGACCTCTGTTGAGCGCAGAAACCAATGCGTTTTCTTGAACCAATTCTGCGCGTGAAGTATTCACAAACAAAGACGTGAGCTTCATCACTGATAGGTCTTGCAATGTGACAATGTCTCGCGTGGCTTCGTTGAGACGAAGATGAATCGTTAAAACATCTGACATTGCAAAAAAATCTTGTTTGCTGCTTGCCGCAGAAAAACCATGGGCGACTGCCGTGGCTCTTGAAGTTTCACTGCCCCATACAACGATATTCATACCAAAAACTTTTCCGTAACTGGCGATGAGTTGCCCGATTTTTCCATAGCCCCAAATGCCTAGGGTTTTGTCACGCAAGACAGTGCCCAAGCCAAAGTTGGTGGGCATAGAGCCAGATTTCAGCCCCGATTGTTGCCAAGCGCCGTATTTGAGGTTGCTGATGTATTGTGGAAGCCGGCGCATTGCCGCCATGATGAGTGCCCAAGTGAGTTCCGCGGGCGCAACAGGTGAGCCTGTTCCTTCGGCAATGGCAATTCCTTTATCGGTGCACGCGGCGATATCGATATGGCCGGAGACTTTGCCTGTTTGTGAAATCATTTTGAGTCGAGGCAGTCGCTCGATCAATTGTTTGGTGATTTGGGTTCGCTCTCGAATAAGAACTATGACATCAGCGTCTTTGAGGCGCACCGAAAGTTGGCCAACGCCTTTGACGGTATTGGTAAAAACTTTGGGTCTATGCGGCAAAAGCTTTGAGACGCAATCGAGTTTTCTGACGACATCTTGGTAGTCGTCTAGTATCACAATGTTCATGGTGCTAATTGTGCCTCTTTTGGCAGCACCATGGGGGCGAAATCTTATTAGTGTTTGACCCGATGATGGCCGTGCTCTTGATGAGATGCGCTGTCAACGACAACACCATGATCGATAGATCTGTTGTTTTGAGTCGGTTGATTAGGAATATGCGGCAATAAAATGAAATTGCGAATGACATATTCAGTCATGATGAACAATTTGTTGAGACTCCAAATAGCGATATTCATTTTTTCTCTCCTTAAATAAACGAGGTGTTGCGAATAAGACCTACGGCGAGGCCTTCAATTTCAAATGGGTCGCCTGGTTTGACGACGATGGTTGGAAAATCTGGGTTTTCGGGATGAAGTTCAATCAAATGGGACGTTTTGAGTAAGCGCTTGACCGTGACTTCTTCCCCTAAACGTGCGACAACAATTTGACCGTTGCGTGCATCTTTTGTTGCTTGTACGGCCAATAAATCGCCATCTAAGATGCCAACGTCACGCATAGACATGCCTCTAACTTGTAAGAGGTAATCTGGTTTTTTGTCGAATAGATTGGCTTGGACGTGATAAGTTTGACTGATATGCTCTTGAGCCAAAATGGGTGAGCCCGCTGCGACGCGGCCAATGAGCGGTAAAGCAAGTTGTGACAAACCTTGCAAGGGGAGTGAAAATTGCAGGTGTGCCGATGAGTTTCTGTAGCCGTCGTGTTTGTTGATTCGAATGCCCCGCGATGTGCCGCTTAAGAGTTCAATGGCCCCTTTTTTGGCTAAAGCTTGCAGGTGGTCTTCAGCTGCATTGGGCGATTTGAAGCCGAGTTGGGTGGCGATTTCGGCGCGCGTGGGGGGTGACCCCGTTTGGACAATGGTGTTTTGAATCAAATCAAAAATTTGTTGTTGTCGGGCGGTGAGTTTGTAATGATCCATTGACTGAACTCCTGCAAAATGGGCTGGGAAATCGAAGCTGTTTTTTTATACAGTAACTGTATTTTTAACCAGTTTTTTATAAAAAGCAAGCAATCTTCATGAAATCACATCAAAAAGTCATTATTTTGGGCACAGGGGGAACGATTGCAGGCTTGGCGCCATCGTCTGGAGAGCTTTTCGAATACAAAGCCGCTCAGGTGGACGTTGCGTCCTTGCTACAAGGCGTGGCTTTGCCGCCGGAAATAGACGTTTTGTCTGAGCAAGTGGCTCAGATAGACAGTAAAAACATGAATGCCCAGGTTTGGAGAGGCCTCATTGATCGCGTGTTGCATTGGCAAAGTCAAATTGATGTCGCGGGTATCGTCATCACGCACGGGACTGACACCATCGAAGAGACTGCTTTTTTATTGGCGTGTATGGCGTCATCTTCTAAACCCATTGTGTTGACTTGCGCCATGTTGCCTGCCAATGCGTCCAAAGCCGATGGCCCCAAAAATTTAGCTGATGCGATTGTTTGGGCTTGTGATTCAAATAACCAAGGTGTGAGCGTTGTATGTGCAGGTCAGATACACGAAGCGTGGTGGATTCAAAAAATTTATACCGACCAACTCGATGCTTTTGATAGCGGTGTACATGGTGCGTGGGGTGTGATTCAAAACGGACAAATCGTATTGAATAGAAAAATCTCCAAGATTAATTTTGATTTTCAAACTCCTTCCCCCCAGTTTGTTGTTCAAACTTCCGATTGGCCCCGAGTTTGGTTAATTCCCAATCACAGCGGTAGTGAGGATTTACAAGTGCTGGCATGGCTTGAATATGCACAATCGCACGCACTAAAAATTAATGGCATTGTGTTGGCAGGAACCGGCAATGGAACAGCTAACGATGCACTAGAGCGAACGCTCAACCATGCACAATCTTTAGGTATCCAAGTGTGGCGATCAAGTCGTTGCTATCAAGGCATTCAAAGAAAACAAAAAGCCGATGCTTTCACATCGGCTGGATATTGGAGTCCTTACAAAGCACGAATCGCTTTGTTATTGGACTTACTCTATCAACTTGAAAGCGCTTCAAAAGCGCGTGCTTTGATTTGATCAACTGAGCCAACACCTGAGATGCAACGATACTGGGGTGCTTGCTTGGGTGATGATTTGGCCCATTGCGAATAGTAATCAACCAAGGGACGCGTTTGATCGGAATAAACAGCCAAGCGTTTGGTGACGGTTTCTTCTTTGTCGTCGTCGCGTTGAATTAACGGTTCGCCCGTCACATCATCTTTGCCATCAACTTTGGGCGGATTGAATTGCGTGTGATAGGTGCGACCACTCGCCACATGCACGCGTCTACCAATCATGCGTTGAATGATGGCATCAAATGGCACATCAATTTCTAAGACATAGTCCAAATGAACAACTGCGGCCTTCATCGCATCGGCTTGTAGGATTGTTCTTGGAAAACCATCAAACAAAAATCCGTTGGCGCAATCGGCTTGTGTAATGCGTTCTTTGACAAGACCAATAATGATGTCGTCACTCACCAAAGCGCCCGAGTCCATGACTTTTTTTGCTGCAACGCCCATGGGTGAGCCCGCTTTAACTGCTGCTCTGAGCATATCGCCTGTTGAAATTTGCGGTATCGAAAAATGTTGGCAAATGAACGTGGCTTGCGTGCCTTTTCCTGCGCCTGGCGCTCCAAGCAAAATAAGTTTCATAGAAATCCTTTGGGCCTCTTCGGAGATTGTGTAAGCCTTGTTCAGGGTTTTTTTGGAGAGGATATCACGACAGCACTTTTAAAATGCTTACAAGGTCTTACTCATCATTTCGCGAACGCGTTCGAGATCTTCTGGCGTATCGACGCCAGGCGCGGGTGATAAAAGCGTCTTGTAGACGGCAATTTTATGACCGTGGGACAGTGCACGCAACTGTTCTAAATTTTCTGATTGCTCGAGTTGACTGGGCGACATACTAGGGAATGCCCTGAGAAATTTTGCGCGGTATGAATAAATGCCTAAGTGTCTGAGTGGTTGACCCGCATCCATTTTTTGAGAGCCTGTGGTCCATCCATCTCGCCAGTAGGGGATGGGCGCACGGCTGAAGTACAAAGCTTTGTTTTCATGATCAAGTACCACTTTAACGACGTTGGGATTTAAAAAATCTTCCAAGGTTTTAATGGGGTGCGCCACAGTTGCGATGGAGCAATCGCGATGTTGCGTGAGCAGTTGAGCGACATCGTTGATTAAATCGGGATTAATGAGCGGTTCATCGCCTTGAACATTAACCACAACCTCATCGTCTTGAACGCCTAAAAGTTGTGAGGCTTGTGCGACTCGATCGCTACCCGATAAATGATTTTGGTGGGTCAAGATTGCTTGAATGCCATGTTGTTGGCAGGCTTCAATGATTTGCGGATCGTCGCCTGCAACGACAACTTGCTGGGCCTTGGAGGCCAACGCGCGTAGTGCCACATGAACAACCATGGGAATACCGTGAATCAGTGCCAAAGGCTTATTGGGTAAACGTGTCGAGGCCAATCGAGCAGGAATAAAAACCCAAAAACTCATGAAGACGTGCCTTCAATTTCAGCATCGGTGAGGGTACGTGCCTCGGCTTCGAGTAAAACAGGTATGCCGTCTTTGATGGGGTACGCCAATCTAGCGCTTCTAGAAATTAATTCTTGACGCTCGCGGTTGTAGTCGAGTGGTCCCTTGGTGACGGGGCAAACGATCAATTCAAGTAATTTAATGTCCATGGTTCGATGATAACTTCAAGTGGACTTCGCGATCAATCTCTTGCAACATTTTGGGTGATAGAACACAAACGAGTGGTACAGACCAAATTTGCGGAAAACGATCCCACAATTTAACTGCATCTTTTTCTGTGCACAAAAGATCTTTTGAAAGAGAAGGCATTTGCCAATCACTCAAATTGGCGTGATCGGGTAGTGAAAAAGTGTGATCAAGCGATAGGCCTTTTTGCGTCAACATTTCAAAAAAAGAGGAGGGGTTGGCAATGCCTGCCAATGCATTCACACGATGACCTTGCCAATCGGCAATTTTTTTTTGTTCGCCTCGACCGTTAATGGCAACATCGCTCAAAAATCTTTCAAGGGTGTGACCTTTTAGATCAGGACACGAGGGCGCTACCGCAATCCATTGGAAAGTATGGGCGCGGGGAATGATGGGCCAAGGACCTCGCAGTGGCCCCGCAGGTAGCAACCATCCATTGCCCAATCCGCGTTGATCAAATACACAAATCGAAAAATCATAATTCCAATGGTGTTGAAGACCATCGTCGCTGATGACCAGTTTCACATCGGGATGTGCTGCACACAAAATCAACACCGCAGCACTTCGATCTTCACCTACATACACAGGCATCTTGTATTTTTTGTAGACCAACAAAGGCTCATCGCCCACTTCAAGCGCTGATCGCATAGCAGACACTTCAATCACACCTGTTGTCGTTCGACCATAGCCGCGAGACACCACGCCCACCTTGAGGTCTTGTTTTTGAAAATGCTCAAGCAGTGCCATAACGACGGGTGTTTTACCTGCGCCACCCACTACAACATTACCAACGACCAAGATAGGGACCGGCAATTTTGAAGCTTCTAAATGGCGATAGCGCCAGCCATGAATGAAAAGAAGTAACAAATAAATTTGTGAAATTGGCCACAAAAGACAAGCCAACCAACCGCGTCGCAACCAAGCCGATGTCAAGCTTTGATGGATGGATGGCATCATGAATATAAAAAAGGGTTAACGCGCTGCGTTTGATTGCTGAGTTGCAAAAGTAATTTGACCCAGGCCCGCACGTTGTGCAGCCTCCATCACATGGATCACCGCTTGATGCGTGGCTTTTGCATCAGCATTGATAATCAAAACAGGTTGTGACAAATCTTTGGATGCTTTAGTGAGGGCCTTTGCAAGCGACTCCACTTGCGTATCCATCACCACGTGGCCTTGAAGAACGTAGCGACCATCGGAAGAAACGCCAATATGAACTTCACGATTTTTGGCTTGTAAATTTTTTGTATCGGCAACAGGTAGGTTGAGTTGTATTTCGGTGAGTTTGCTGTAGGTGGTGCTGAGCACCAAAAAAATAACCACCACCAGCAAAACATCAATGAATGGAATCAGATTGATTTCAGGTTCAAGAGTTTTTTGCTTGGAAAATTTCATATCTTTAATTTTTTGATTGTGTTTTAACCAAATGACTCACTATTTGTTCGCCTGCGAGTTCGAGCATCAACACATACCCATCCACTTTGGCTTTGAGATGGCGCCAAACCGCCAACGTGGGAATCGCAATGAGCAGGCCAAAAGCGGTGTTGTAGAGGGCAACAGAAATACCATGCGCCATTTGTGCAGGCGCATTAGCCCCCGTTGTTTGAGCTCCAAAAATTTCAATCATGCCAACCACTGTTCCGAGTAAACCCAATAATGGGGAGGCGGACGCAATTGTGCCCAGTGTTGGTAAATAGTTTTCGAGTCGATGCGCAATGCTTCGACCCATTATTTCCACTTGGTTTTTGAGTTCTTGATCTGTGCAATCGGGGTTATTCTTTTTGATCTCAAGCGCTTTTGCTAGGAGTTGACCTAAATCGGAATGCTCGGCTAATTTATCGATCATATCGGTTGAAGGCATATTGGCCATCGAAATCGTCATGACCTCTTCAAGTAAATGTGGGGGCAATACTTGTTGTTGTCTGAGTTGAATCAATCTTTCAACAATCAGTGCCAGTGCAACAACAGAGCAACCTAATAAAGGCCACATGGGCCATCCTGCAGCTTGTACAATTGAAAACAATCAGTTCTCCTTAAAAAAAATTAATTATCGCAGAGCCGATGTCCACACGAAATGTGGATAACTATGTGGGTAACTCATCTCGAAGCTGCAAAAGTGCACGTCATCATTCATTGTGACTGGAAAGTGCAACAATTAGGCAATACAATTTCTTTATAAATCATAGAGTTAACACTAGATTACTGGCATCTGGCGTCATTTGATCTGTTTTACCAAGGTGGGTATCATGAGAACTTCAATTATTCAATTCCTACATTTGAAATGTCCGAAACCGCATTGATTCGTCAAAGAAAAATATGGACTGTCTCAGCCTTGTGCCTTGCAGTTTCTGATGCACTCAATTCGCGATTCAATCCAATCGATGTGAGTGGCGAGCTTTCAAGCTTGACTCGCGCCTCCAGTGGACATCATTACTTTTCTTTAAAAGACGCTAGCGGACAACTGCGATGTGCGATGTTCAAGCGATCGGCCTCTCTTTTAACTTTCAATCCCAAAGAAGGCCAGCGCGTTGAAGTCACTGGGAAAATTGGCGTCTATGAAGCGCGCGGTGATTTGCAACTCGTGGTTGAGTCCATGCGCCCCATTGGCCAAGGTGACTTATTCGAGCAATATTTGCAACTTAAAGCCAAGCTTGAGGCAGAGGGTATTTTTGATCCAGCTACAAAAAAAGTATTGATCGTAAAACCTCGAAAAATTGGACTCGTTACATCCAAAGGAGCGGCGGCATTGCACGATGTGGCCACAGCTCTTAGGCGTCGTGTACCGCACATACCCGTTGTTTTTGCACCTTCATTGGTGCAAGGTCAAGATGCCGTTGCCCCTTTGATTCAATCTTTAGAGTATCTTTATCAACAGCCCGACATTGACGTGATTTTGTTGGTACGAGGCGGCGGCTCAATCGATGACCTTTGGTGTTTTAACGATGAGGCCTTGGCTCGAGTGATCGTAAACAGTCCTGTTCCTGTGGTCACGGGTATTGGTCATGAAACAGATTTTACCATTGCAGATTTTTGCGCCGATGTGCGAGCTCCCACACCCACGGCTGCCGCTGAACTCTGTGCAACCAGTCAAGTGGAGTTAATCGATCGAATGAATCAATACGCACAACTCTTAACGGAAGCTATTTACAAGCGAATCGATGGATTGGCTCAGCGTTTAGATCAAATTCAATCTAAGTTAGGTCGACCTTCCACTTGGATTCATTTGCAACATCGTGAGTTACAAAAAAATGCACAGGCCTTGAGTCGTGTTGCACATCAAAGCTGTGTGTCCCAACAGCATCGAACTTCTATTCTTCGTTCCACAGCACAACAACGCGTGCAAAGGTATTTAGACCAATACAAACACCATTTAAGCCACAATCAAGAACAATTAAAGCTTTTGGATCCTCGCCTGGTTTTACAGCGCGGCTATACATGGCTCACCAATGAAAAAGGAGAGTCCGTTTATCAAATGTCACAACTGAGTGTGTCGCAATCTATTTCGGGAACTTTGGTTGATGGCGAAGTCAAAATGTTGGTGACCCAGATCAAGCCTTCAGAAAAAAATAAGTTTGAAAGCAAAAATTTTATTTAGCAATAAACGGTGTGCCTTGAAGTCGAAATCCTGCGCCGATTGATTTCTTTTGAAACCAGCCTTGATGCATTTCCAACACAAATCGAACAGGCTTGATTGAACAATGCGATTGCGTGGTTTGTGGCGCCATATCGGCCAAATTAGCGATAGTCCCATCTTCTTCGACAAATGCCGCTGTCAAGGGCAATAAAGTATTTTTCATCCAAAAGCATTGAATAGATGGTTGATCGAACACAAACAGCATGCCTTCGTGTTGAGGCATATTTTCGCGATGCATTAATCCAATCGAGCGTTGCATGTCGTTGGCTGCAACTTGCGCATCTATTTGAAACATGCCTACAGACAATTTCACGCGTGGCAAATTGAGTTGAGGCGTGTTTTGGGCTTGGACGCCTAAGCACAGGGCGATGGAGGCGATGAAAAAAAATACTTTCTGCTTCATAAGATGGGTTCGATGCGATAGGTTTTGAGGAGTATTGAGGCTACCATGACTTTGGGATCTGCACCCGAGCGACATTCGAAAAGGTTCGCGGGGTTAGAATACCTGGTACGTTGCCTGCATTTCAAATGGTTGGAGTGCCAAGGATTTCCTAACTTCTGCGGAGACTAAATTCATGTATCAGCACATCAAAGTGCCCACCCAAGGTGAAAAAATTGTTGTCAACAAGGACATGTCTTTGTCTGTTCCCGATCAACCCATCATTCCTTATATCGAAGGCGATGGTACGGGATTTGATATCACACCGGTTATGCTCAAAGTCGTTGACGCCGCTGTTGCAAAAGCTTATGGCGGCAAAAGAAAAATCCATTGGATGGAAGTTTACGCAGGCGAAAAATCCACCAAAATTTACGGCCCAGACGTTTGGTTGCCCGAAGAAACCCTCAAGGTATTGCGCGAGTATGTGGTGTCCATCAAAGGCCCACTCACCACGCCAGTTGGCGGTGGTATTCGTTCGCTCAACGTTGCATTGCGGCAAGAACTCGATTTGTATGTCTGTCTTCGCCCTGTTCAATATTTCAAAGGTGTTCCTTCACCCTTACGTGAACCCGAAAAAACCAACATGGTGATCTTCCGCGAAAATTCAGAAGACATTTATGCGGGTATCGAGTATGAATCACAAAGCGCTGATGCCAAAAAACTCATTCAATTTCTCACTAAAGAGATGGGCGTCAAAAAAATTCGCTTCCCCAACACGTCAGCTATTGGTATCAAGCCTGTATCCAGCGAAGGTACCGAGCGACTCGTTCGCAAGGCCATTCAATACACCATCGACAATGACAAGCCAAGTTTGACGATTGTTCACAAGGGCAACATCATGAAGTTCACCGAAGGTGGATTCCGTGATTGGGCCTATGCATTGGCTCAAAAAGAATTTGGCGCGCAGTTGATTGACGGTGGACCATGGTGCAAATTCAAAAACCCCAAAACAGGAAAAGAAATCATCATCAAGGATGTGATTGCTGATGCGTTCTTGCAGCAAATTTTGTTGCGCCCTGCTGAGTACAGCGTGATTGCCACTCTCAACCTCAATGGTGATTACGTCTCTGACGCATTAGCTGCTCAGGTCGGTGGCATTGGTATTGCCCCAGGCGCTAATATGTCTGATTCTGTTGCTTGTTTTGAAGCAACGCATGGTACAGCGCCCAAATATGCTGGCAAAGACTATGTCAATCCAGGTTCAGAAATTCTTTCAGCCGAAATGATGCTTCGTCACATGGGCTGGAAGGAGGCCGCTGACATGATTATTTCATCGATGGAAAAATCGATTCTGAGCAAAAAAGTGACCTATGACTTTGCTCGATTGATGGACGGTGCAAATCAGGTGAGTTGTTCTGGCTTTGGCCAAGTGATGATTGACCATATGTAATAGCGTACAACCCCTTCCACCTTTGGGTGAGAGGGTTTTGTTTTAATACGATTGCAAGCTACCAAGGCTTTGTGGGGCCATATTGGCCCTAAACTGTGGTGTTCGAACTCTAGAGTTTCTTTCATCTGTAGGCTTTGTTTCGATGAATGAATTTCCTTTTTCAAGAACCACAATATTTTTTGCGTGTAGGCGTCGGGGTCCATCCACTAGATCGTAACTTACGACTAAGCCTTGTTCGAGTCGTTTAAATCCATCCATATTGATTTCGCTAAAGTGAGCAAATATGTATGAGGAAATTTCGGGGGGCTCTAAAAAACCAAAGCCTTTGAGATTGTTAAACCCTTTCACTTTTTCAATTGCGATTTCAGTTTTTCATTTGGGTTGTGTGGAATTTCAAATTTGTAACCATATAACAATACAATAAATAATAAATTACTACTTAAATTTTCAATAAAATCAAAAAGAACTGGAAATTCCTAATTAGGACTTGTACCTATAAAATAGCGATATGTCCTCAAAACCTTCAGATTTACCGCCACCCACACCTCGTTTACCCGAATCGGACAAACAAGACTCGGTTGTTCTCGAAAGAAGAACCCAAAAAACCAAGCCCCCACAGATGTTTCAGGTGGTTATGCTCAATGACGACTACACGCCGATGGAGTTTGTTGTACGGGTGCTACAGGAGTTTTTTAGCAAGGATCGGGAGGCAGCCACTCAAATCATGCTCAAGATCCATTTGGACGGAAAAGGGGTGTGTGGGGTTTACACCAAAGACGTTGCCGCCACAAAAGTCGACCAAGTTAGGGAGGCGGCCCATAAAGATGGCCATCCTTTGCAATGTTTGTATGAGCCTATTGATTAATTCAGCTCAAATTCCATATACAGTATTAACTATGCCAGCTCAAAGGAACCCAAATGATCGCCCAAGAACTTGAAGTCAGCTTGCACATGGCCTTCGTCGAAGCTCGACAACAGCGTCATGAGTTCATCACCGTTGAACATTTGCTCTTAGCATTGCTTGATAACCCCAGTGCAGCAGAAGTGCTGCGCGCATGTTCAGCCAATATTGATGATTTGAGAAAGTCCCTTTCAAATTTCATTAAAGACAACACACCGCAAGTTGCTGGAACAGACGAAGTTGATACGCAACCCACATTGGGTTTTCAGCGTGTGATTCAACGTGCCATCATGCATGTGCAGTCAACAGGCAATGGAAAAAAAGAAGTCACAGGCGCCAATGTATTGGTGGCAATTTTTGGTGAGAAAGATTCACATGCGGTCTACTACTTGCATCAACAAGGTGTAACGCGTTTAGATGTCGTTAACTTTATTGCGCACGGTATCAAAAAGAGCGAACAACAAGAGCCAACCAAAAATCCAGAATCCTCCTCCAACGATTCCGAAGAGCAGAGCGAAAAAAATGAAAAAGTATCTCCTCTTGACCAATTCACACAAAACCTCAATCAACTTGCCAAGGACGGAAAAATTGATCCCTTGATTGGGCGCGAGTACGAAGTTGAGCGCGTCATTCAAATTCTTTGTCGTCGCAGAAAAAACAATCCATTGTTGGTGGGCGAGGCAGGTGTTGGCAAAACGGCTATTGCCGAAGGTCTTGCATGGCGCATCACACAAAAAGACGTCCCAGAAATATTGGCCGACTCGCAGGTTTTTTCTTTAGACATGGGCGCGCTTTTAGCAGGAACCAAATATCGTGGAGATTTTGAACAACGTCTCAAAGGCGTACTCAAATCTCTCAAAGACAAACCCAATGCTGTTTTATTCATTGATGAAATTCACACATTGATTGGCGCTGGCGCCGCATCAGGTGGCACGCTAGACGCTTCCAATTTGCTCAAGCCTGCGCTCAGCTCGGGCCAACTCAAATGCATTGGAGCAACAACCTTTACCGAGTATCGAGGCATCTTCGAAAAAGATGCTGCGCTCTCGCGTCGTTTCCAAAAAGTCGACGTGGTCGAACCTTCTGTTGAGCAAACCGTGGATATTCTCAAAGGTCTCAAGTCACGCTTTGAAGAACATCACAACGTCAAATATGCCGTTGCAGCATTGCAAGCGGCCGCTGAATTAAGCGCTAAATACATCAATGATCGTCATTTGCCCGATAAAGCCATCGACGTGATCGACGAGGCGGGTGCTGCGCAAAGAATATTGCCTGTATCTAAACGCAAAAAAACAATCACCAAATCAGAAATCGAAGACATCGTCGCCAAAATTGCTCGCATTCCGCCCGCTAGCGTCTCCAACGACGACAGAGGCAAGTTGCAAACGCTTGAGCGCGATCTCAAGAGCGTTGTTTTCGGGCAAGACAAAGCGCTCGATCTCCTTGCTTCAGCCGTCAAGATGGCTCGCTCAGGCTTAGGAAAAACAGACAAACCCATTGGCTCGTTTTTGTTCAGTGGCCCAACGGGTGTTGGCAAAACCGAAGCGGCTAAACAATTGGCCTACATCATGGGCATTGATTTGATTCGCTTTGATATGTCCGAATACATGGAAAGACATGCGGTGAGTCGTCTCATTGGTGCGCCTCCTGGATATGTTGGATTTGATCAAGGCGGTTTGCTCACAGAGGCAATTACCAAAAAACCACATTCGGTTTTGTTGTTTGATGAGATTGAAAAAGCGCACCCTGATATTTTCAATGTCTTATTGCAAGTGATGGATCACGGAACTCTGACCGATAACAATGGTCGTAAAGCCGATTTCCGCAACGTCATCATCATCATGACGACCAATGCAGGCGCAGAAGCACTTAACAAATCAACCATTGGTTTCACCACTGCGCGCGAACCAGGGGACGAGATGAACGACATCAAGCGTTTATTCACGCCCGAATTTAGAAATCGTTTGGATGCGATTGTCAGTTTCAAGCCATTAGATGAACAAGTGATCTTGCGTGTTGTCGATAAATTTTTATTGCAACTCGAAACACAATTGGCTGAGAAAAAAGTCGAGGTCACATTCACCGACGATTTGCGCAAGCATTTGGCCAAAAAAGGTTTTGATCCACTCATGGGTGCAAGACCTATGCAGAGACTCATTCAAGACACGATCAGACGTGCATTGGCCGATGAATTGTTGTTTGGTAAATTAACCGATGGTGGGCGTCTCACGGTGAGTTTGGATGACAAACAAGAGGTATTTCTCGATATTCAACCACTACCCAAAAAAGATGCAAAAGCATCTAAATCCGAACCGACAGAACCTGAAGAGGCGCAAGCAAGTTAAATGGATGTTTGACTTGCTGATGTGCTTTACCGCCAACGCAAAATCAATCTCCTAGAATTAAACAACAAATTAAGGATGATGAGTGGCAGGTCATAGCAAATGGGCAAATATTCAACACCGCAAAGGTCGTCAAGACGAAAAGCGCGGTAAGGTTTGGACACGTGTCATCCGTGAAATCATGGTGTCGGCTCGCACGGGTGGCGCCGATCTTGGATCGAATCCACGTTTACGTTTAGCAATTGAAAAGGCCAAAGCGGCCAATATGCCCGCCGATACGATCAAGCGAAACATCGACAAAGCCACCGGCAACCTTGAAGGTGTCACTTACGAAGAAATTCGGTACGAAGGTTATGGCATTGCTGGCGCGGCTATTTTGGTCGATACCATGACCGATAACAAAGTGCGAACCGTTGCAGAGGTTCGACATGTATTTAGTAAATATGGCGGCAATATGGGAGCCGAAGGATCAGTTGCCTTTCAATTCAAGCATTGCGGTCAAATGATTTTTGCACCTGGCACCAACGAAGATCAATTAATGGAAATTGCATTAGAGTCGGGTGCCGATGATATTTTGACGGGTGACGACGGGTCGATTGAAGTGATTACATCAACAGCAAATTTTGAAACAGTCAAAAATGCTTTGCAAGCGGCGGGGCTGCATCCCGAATTGGCTGAAGTCACCATGCGCGCTGAAAACACCATCGAACTTTTGGGGGACGATGCATTGCGAATGCAAAAAATATTAGAAGCGCTCGAAGATTTAGATGATGTGCAAGAGGTTTATCACAACGCAGCCTTATGAAAATACTTGTGATTGGAGGTGGTGGAAGAGAGCATGCATTGGCTTGGAAGTTTTCACAATCGCAACGCATTCAATCGGTTTATGTAGCACCTGGTAATGGGGGCACGGCATATGATCGCAACCTAATTAACGTGCCCATCACCGATATTGTTCAGCTGCGCGAATGGGCGCAAGCGCATCAAATCGGTCTCACCGTTGTAGGGCCTGAGGCTCCTTTGGCTTTAGGAATTGTTGACGAGTTTCGCCAGCATCGCTTGCGAATTTTTGGCCCCACAAAATCTGCTGCACAACTTGAAAGCTCTAAGGCGTTTTCAAAAGATTTTATGAAACGCCACAACATTCCGACGTCGCTATACCAAACATTCAGCGATCCTGAATTAGCACACGCCTATGTCAAACAAATAGGTGCACCCATTGTGGTCAAAGCTGATGGATTGGCGGCGGGCAAGGGCGTTGTTGTTGCGATGACCGAACAAGAAGCACACGAGGCGATTGACTTCATGTTGTTAGACGGCACCTTGGGTGTTGTTCATAACGATGGCGGTGCACGTGTAGTCATTGAAGAATTTTTGGCGGGCGAAGAGGCCAGTTTTATGGTGGTATGTGATGGTCAACATGTCGTGGCATTGGCCACATCACAAGATCACAAAAGATTACTCGATCACGATGCAGGACCCAATACGGGTGGAATGGGAGCTTACTCTCCTGCACCCGTGGTAACGCCTGAGATTCATGCAAAAGCCATGCGTGAAATTATTCTGCCAACGATCCGTGGAATGAAGTCCGATGGAATTGTTTACACAGGATTTTTATACGCAGGCTTAATGATCGCACCCAACGGTCAAATCAAAACGCTGGAATTCAATTGCAGAATGGGCGACCCCGAAGCACAACCCATCATGATGCGTTTAAAAACAGATTTATTTGATTTGCTATGGGCGGCGACCGATCCCCATCAACAACTCCTTAAAGATTTTGAATTGCAATGGGATCGACGCACAGCATTGGGTGTGGTGATGGCTGCACATGGCTATCCCTTGCAACCCAGAAAAGGGGATGCCATTCATATCAAATCCAACGATCGTGACGATGTGATGGTTTTTCATGCAGGAACGATCGATAACAATGGCGTCTTGCAAACACAAGGAGGGCGCATTTTGTGCGTCACTGCTTTGGGTGCGACGGTCAAGGCTGCTCAACAAGCGGCCTATCAGGTTGTTGATGACATCCAATTTGACGGGCAGCAGTATCGAAAAGATATTGGTTACCGCGCTATGAGGTAAAACGGTGATATCGGATTACCCTAAGCCATATCCAGTTCAATTTCGGCCACAGACATGGGCCCTTTTTATTTTGAGGTTGCTGGGTTGGAAAGTGATGTTTGAAGGCTTTCCGGCTCAACAAGGTATTGCAATTGCCTATCCTCACACCAGCAATTGGGATTTTTTTTATGCCATGCTTGCTAAGTGTGCCGCAGGTATGCCTGTTCATTTTTGGGGTAAGGCGTCACTCTTTCAAATTCCATTGTTTGGTCGACTCGTTCACTTCCTCGGGGGTGTACCTTTGGATCGATCTAGTGCAAGCGGCAGTGTGGGGCAAGTAGTTGAACTCATCAACGCCCACAAAAAAAACAATAGCTTTTTTTGGTTTGGACTGTCGCCAGAAGGAACTCGGAAATTTCAAAATGGCTGGCGAAGTGGTTTCTACCATTTGACATTGCAAACGGATGTCCCATTGCTTTTGATTCGAATGGATTATGGAAAAAAAGAATTTCGCATTGATCAGTTCATTCATCTATCTGGCGATGAAATCAAAGATTACGAACGTATCAATCAAGCCTATGCCAACGTGATTGGTTTTCATCCCAACCAAGCCTGTCCGATTCAGCCGATTAAAAAAAATCTTCAACAAGGAGATGGAAAATGAATCCCCAATTTCAACCTGTTAAAAATTTCCTATTGAGCCTTCAACACAACATCACGTCTGCGATTGAAGCCATAGATGAAAATTTTTTTATTGCTGATTCATGGCGCAAAGAACCTGGCGAACTGCTTCAAGGTGAGGGCGTTACAAAAATTTTAGAAAACGGATCTGTGTTTGAGCGTGCAGGTTGTGGTTTTTCTCATGTTAGAGGACCACAATTACCCTCTTCGGCAACACAACATCGTCCCGAACTCAATGGCGCACCGTTTGAGGCGATGGGCGTTTCTTTGGTGTTTCATCCACGCAATCCCTATATTCCAACCGTACATATGAATGTGCGGGCATTGATTGCAATGCCAGAAAAATCAAGCCCTGTGGCTTGGTATGGAGGTGGAATGGATTTAACACCGTATTACGGATTTGATGAAGATGCCGTGCATTTTCATGCCACTTGCAAATCAGCACTTCAACCCTTTGGCGATTCTTGGCATCCCAAATTTAAAAAATGGTGCGACGAGTATTTTTATTTGAAGCATCGCAAGGAAGCGCGCGGAATTGGCGGCATCTTTTTTGATGACTTCAATGAATTGGGTTTCGAAAAAAGTTTTGAGATGATGCAAAGTGTGGGCAATCATTTTGTTAAAGCGTATATACCCATTGTTGAGCGTCGAAAAAATATGCCCTGGACCCAACACCAACGCGATCATCAACTCTATCGAAGAGGGCGATACGTTGAATTTAATTTGGTATTTGACAGGGGTACGCACTTTGGGTTGCAATCGGGTGGGCGAACCGAATCCATCTTAATATCGATGCCTCCATTGGTGACTTGGTCTTATCAGCAAACGCCGCAAGAGGGGAGCCCCGAGATGGCGCTTTATACCGATTTCTTACCGCCTAAGGATTGGGTTTGATAAAACTTCATCGTCGCATTGGCTTGATGGGAGGCAGCTTTGATCCGCCCCATCTGGCGCATGCGGCCTTGGCTCAGAGCGCAATTGAGCAACTCCAATTGGATCGATTGATTGTCTTGCCGACGGGAGACGCTTGGCACAAATCCAGAACCCTCACTGACGGACAACATCGTCTCAAAATGACACAGTTGGCATTTGCGGGTCTTGAACAATGTAAAATTGATGATCGTGAAATTCTCAGAGCAGGTCCTAGCTACACCATTGATAGTTTGTTAGAGGTCCAAAAAGATGAAGCCGGCTCTGAGTTTTTCTTAATCATTGGCGAGGATCAGGCGCTGCAATTTTCAACCTGGCATCGTTGGCGTGACATTCTCTCTATAACTCATTTGGTGGTTGCGCAAAGGCCCCATGAGTCGAGTATTTCTCAATCGTCAGCACAGCTTCATCCATCAGAAATGGACACTGTGATCACTTTGGATTTTGAAGCGATGGCGGTGAGCGCCACACAGATTCGACTCCGAATTGAAAACCGACAAGACGTGAGTGCCTGGGTGCCCGCCAATGTCCTTCAATACATTCATAAACAAAATCTTTACACAAAAACGATATGACCGATACCAATACCAAAAAAGAAATTCAACAATTGCAACGCATTATTGTTGATGCACTCGAGGATGTGAAAGCACAAAACTTGGTGGTGTTTAATACCGAACATCTCTCTTCTTTGTTTGAGCGCGTCATCATCGCTTCAGGCACGTCCAATCGACAAACCAAGGCATTGGCTTCCAGTGTGAGAGACGCCGTGCGTGAGCAAGGTTTTGGAAAACCTCGTGTAGAGGGTGAAGAAAACGGTGAGTGGATCATCGTCGATTGCGGCATGGCAGTTGTTCACATCATGCAACCGATGATTCGGCAGTATTACAACTTAGAAGAAATTTGGGGCGACAAACCTGTTCGCTTAAAGTTGGGTGCGCCCATGCCCGTTGCTGTAAAGCCCGTCCAAGCGCCTGTTGAAACTAAAAAACCTGCCGCCAAAAAATCTACAACTAAAAAGCCAGTTGAAAAAAAATCAGCATCAAAAAAATCTACAGAAATAAAAAAACCTGCTACAGCAAAAAAACCAGCTGCCAAAAAAATAGTAACTAAAAAAATCTCAAAACCTTTAGCACTCAAGAGAAAAGCATAACCTTCATAAAGCCCACCAATGCGAATTAGGATTATTGCAGTCGGTCAAAAATTACCTGGCTGGGCGCAAACCGCTTGCGACGAGTACAGCAAGAGATTCCCCCCTGATTTCAAAATTGAATTGAAAGCCGTCAAAGCACAACCCAGAGGGACGCTTCCCTTGGAACAAATTTACGATTCCGAAAAAGAGCGAATATTGGAGGCCATTCCCAAGGGCGCACGTGTGGTGGTACTGGACGAAAAAGGCAAATCCATCCAAACCAAACAACTCGCTCAAAAAATGATCGATTGGCAACTGGCCGCTCAAAACGTTGCACTCATTATTGGGGGTGCCGACGGTTTGCATGCGCAGCTTAAGCAACAGGCAGATGAGCAAATACGATTGTCTGATTTAACATTACCCCATGCCATGGTGCGTGTTTTATTGATGGAACAGCTCTACCGCGCTTGGTCAATCAACAACAATCATCCCTATCATCGCGAGTAAATGGAACATTCATTTATTTATTTGGCCTCTCAAAGTCCAAGACGCAAACAACTCTTGGAGCAAATTCATGTGCCCTATCGATTGTTATTACCACAATCTAATGAAAACGCAGAACTTTTAGAAGTCGAAAATAAGGGTGAGTTGCCACATGCGTATGTGCAACGCGTTACAAATCTCAAATGGCAAGCCGCGCAGCAACTAAGAGTTGAGTTGTCATTACCCGATGCACTGATTTTGTGTTCGGATACCACGGTTGCGCTGAATCAAAAAATTTTGGGCAAGCCGCGAGATGAAAAAGACGCGATTGATTTTTTGTCTCAGTTGTTGGGGCAAACGCATGTGGTGTTGACAGCTGTGATGCTGGGGCATCAAAATAAACAAAAACAAGCGATCAGTGAATCTCAGGTCACTTTTGCAAACTTAAGCGACGCGCAAATCAAAAACTATGTGGCCAGTCAAGAGCCCATGGGTAAAGCGGGCGCCTATGCCATTCAAGGATTGGCGGGCACTTTTATTCAACACATTGCAGGCAGTTATTCGGGCATCATGGGGTTACCCCTCTATGAAACATCCCAACTCTTGAGAGACTTCGGGTTTTCGGTTTAAAACTTATGCAACAAGATATCTTGATCAATTGGTCGCCGCAAGAAACCCGAGTGGCAGTTATTGAAAACAGCGCCGTTCAAGAATTACACGTTGAACGTGCGCTTGAAAGAGGCTTGGTTGGAAATGTTTATTTGGGCAAAGTCGCTCGTGTGTTGCCTGGCATGCAATCGGCATTTATTGATATTGGCCTCGAGAGAGCCGCTTTTTTGCATGTCGCCGATTTAATTAGCAGTGTCACGGCGCGTCACGCCAATAACGCATCGGAGGCAGCGCCAGTTTTACCAATTGAAAAGCAGGTATTTGAAGGACAAAGCCTGCTCGTTCAAGTGATCAAAGATCCAATGGGCACCAAGGGTGCGCGCCTCTCTAATCAAATCAGTATTGCTGGGCGATTTTTGGTTTTTTTGCCGCAAGATGAACATATCGGTATCTCACAAAAAATTCATTTGGAGCAACGCGAAGCCTTGCGCTTGCGCTTGCAAAATTTGGCCCAACAAGCGGTTCAAGACGAGTCTGTTGGTGGTTATATCTTGCGAACCAATGGCGAGGACGCAAGTGACTTAGAGTTGCAAGAAGACATTGCCTATTTGCGTAAATCATGGGCTCGAATCAAAGATTTGAGTATGAAGATGCCGCCGCAGTCCTTGCTTCATCAAGATTTGCATTTGTTGCAACGCGTTCTCAGAGATATGGTGAGCGACCAAACCAGTAGCATTCGAATCGATTCCAATGAGCAATTTCAATTTTTGCGCAGCTTTGCACAAGAGTTCATGCCAATGACGGTCGATAAGCTTCAAATTTACAAAGGCGAGAGACCTTTGTTTGATTTGTTTTCTGTTGATGAAGAAATTTCTAAGGCCTTGGGGCGTCGCGTTGATCTCAAATCGGGAGGTTATTTGGTGATTGATCAAACCGAAGCACTCACCACGATCGATGTCAACACGGGCGGCTTTGTGGGTGCGAAAAATTTTGATGAAACGATTTTTAAGACCAATTTAGAAGCTGCAGGGGCAATTGCTAGGCAGTTGCGTTTACGCAATTTAGGTGGCATTGTCATTGCAGATTTTATTGACATGAGCTTGCCGCAACACCAAGAGGCCGTGCTTCAAGAATTGCAAAAACAATTGTCGCGCGATCGTGTCAAAACCATGGCAAGTGGATTTTCACAACTCGGTTTGGTGGAGATGACTCGTAAACGAACACGTGAATCCTTGGCGCATATGCTCTGCGAGCCCTGCGAAATTTGTCAGGGCAAAGGGATTGTCAAAACAGCACGAACCGTTGCCTACAATATTTTGAGAGAAATTTTGCGTGAGGCCAGACAATTCAATCCCAAAGAATTTAGAGTGTTGGCTTCATCGCGCGTGATTGATTTATTCATGGATGAAGAGAGCCAACACCTTGCGGGACTCAGCGAATTTATTGGTAAGCCCATTTCGCTTCAAGCGCAAGCCCATCTTCCACAAGAGAGCTACGATATTATTCTTCTTTAAATATTTTGCGAATGATCTTAAGACTTGGATTGATAAAACGATCCCAGTTTGAAGAGGCTGGCATAAGTGCCTTGTGCTTGCATCAAGTCAGCGTGTTTTCCAATTTCAATGATTTGACCCTCTTGCATCACCACAATGCGATCGGCGTGTTCGATGGTGCTTAGACGATGTGCAATGATGATGGTGGTGCGTCCTGATTTAAGTCTGTGCAACGCTTCTTGAACCGCTCGTTCGGATTCGTTATCCAATGCGGATGTGGCTTCATCCAAAATCAAAATAGGTGCGTCTTTGTAGAGTGCACGTGCTATGGCCAATCGTTGACGTTGCCCACCCGAGAGTTGCGAGGCATTGTGCCCCACGAGGGTGTCGATTCCAAGCGCAAGTTGATCCACATAGCTTTGCAAATTGGCCGCATGTAAACACGCAAGCGCGTGTTCACGATCCAAAACATGACCCAGTGCGACATTGTTTGCAAGTGTGTCGTTGAGCACAATCACGTTTTGACTGACCATGGCAAATTGGCTTCGTAAAGAGGCTAATTTCCAATCGGCAATTGACACACCATCTAAGCTGACGTGACCCGCGCTTGGATCGATAAAACGTGGAAGTAAATTAACCAAGCTGGTTTTTCCAGCGCCAGAGGGGCCTACCAAGGCCAAGGTTTCACCCGGATTAATTTGTAGTTGCTCAATAAAAAGAGCGGGTTGAGAGTCAACGTTGTACTGCACCCGAATATTTTCAAGTGAAATATGTCCACTTGCGCGGTCTTTTGTAAATGTGCCTGAGGTTTCGCTCGGCGTTGATTCAATCAATTCCAATGCGCGCTCTACTGCGACCAAGCCACGAGTGAGAGGGGTTGTGACATCAGACAAATGTTTGATGGGCGCAATCAGCATCAACATCGCCGTGACGTAAGCAGTAAAACCACCCACCGTTATACCTTCGTACGAACTTTGGAGCAAGGCCACGCAAATCACGCCTGACAAAGCAATGGCCGCACACAACTGAGTCAAAGGAGTAATTGCACTGCTGGCCACTATGGTTTTCATGGCCAAGCGCTGAAGCATGTTGCCCAGAATCACAAAGCGTTTTTTCTGGGAGTTTTGGCCGCCATATAGTCTGATTTCGCGATAGGCCAACGCGTTTTCTTCAACCACGTAGGCCAATTCATCGGTGGCGTGTTGATTGTTTTTAGATAACACAAACAGTCGCTTAGACAAGGCTTTAATCAGCCAAGCAACCGATGGAAATAAGAGCGCCACGATTAGACTTAGTTTCCAGTTGAGATAGAGCAAGTAGCCAACAAGAGCCAACAGCGTGAGCGTATCTCGTGCCATGCTTAAAAGTGATTGCACCATCATCGATGCGCCTGTTTGCACTTCATAGACTAAGGTATTGCCCAAGGCACTGGCTGATTGTTGTCGGTACAAATCGGGATGCGCGTGCAATAATTTTTCAAACATTTGTGTACGCAGTTTGAGCAAACCTTGATTTGAAATTTTTGCCATGGCCACTTGACTGGTAAATACAGAAAGACCGCGTACCGCAAATAAGCCAATTAAAGAAACAGGTACCAACCAGAGTTCGATTTTTCCCTGCACAAATCCACGATCGAGCAATGGCTTGAGCAGTGCAGGAATCATGGGCTCTGAAATTGAAACAATGATGACAGAAACGACCACAGCCAACCAAGCAATGGTAGGGGTATTGAAGAAACGAGCGGCTCGCAACAAACGCTGAATCAATGTTTTGGAGTGTGAGCTGGGCATTTTTGAAATAGAGATCGCTGAATTGAACGTGTTGTTTTAAAGCTAAGGTTAACCCTAGTGATTATCCACTCTCTGAGGCAGGCTTTACAATAGTATGCTGTTAGGTAAAGTTTTTTGTTTATTTGCGGTATCCATTGAAGTCATGATAATTCAATTTTTTCAACGTTGGGTTTCTTCTTTATTGCAATTGGGTGTGTGTGGTGCACTTTCATTTTTTGCAATCATAAGTTCTCACGCTCAATTCAGAATTGAAGTGACAGGTGTTGGCGTTACACAAATCCCTATTGGACTATCCACATTCAAAGGTGAAGACAGCGCACCCCAAAAAATTTCAACCATTATTTCTGCTGATCTCGAAAGAAGTGGACAGTTCAAATCGTCGGCCTTAGGCGCCATCGGTGATGAAGTTTCTAGACCCGATTTCAGTGCCTTGCGTCAAAAAAACCTTGATGCACATCTTTCGGGGAGCATCACGCGATTGGCCGATGGCCGTTTTGATGTGCGTTTTCGATTGTGGGATATAGTCAAGGGACAAGATCTGGGGGGCCAAAGTTTTGCGGTTTCGCCCTCTGACCTTCGATTGATTGCACATCGCATCTCCGATTACGTTTACGAAAAATTAACGGGTGATAAAGGCGTTTTTTCTACCCGCATTGCATACATCACCAAAAATGCTGGCAAGTATCATTTATGGATTGCTGATTCGGATGGCGAAAATGCTCAAGCGGCCTTAACAAGTCCTGAGCCAATTATTTCTCCGAGTTGGTCGCCCAATGGCACCCAATTGGCCTATGTCTCGTTTGAGTCTCGCAAGCCTGTCATCTATGTGCATGAGGTCGCATCGGGCAAAAGACGTGTTCTGGCCAATTTCAAAGGTTCCAACAGTGCGCCCACTTGGTCACCCAATGGCAATCAATTGGCCGTTACATTAACCCGCGATGGCGGTTCACAGTTGTATTTGATTTCATCGGTCGGCGGTGAAGCCAAGCGTTTGACCCAATCATCGAGCATCGACACCGAACCGGTTTTTACTCCTGACGGCAGTGCAATTTATTTTGTGAGTGACCGTGGTGGCTCACCTCAAATTTATCGAACGCCATCCATCGGCGGGCCTGTTCAGCGAGTCACATTCTCAGGCAATTACAACATCTCGCCCAGCATCAGTCCCGATGGACGTTTTTTGGCCTATATTTCACGCGTCAATGGTCAATTCAAGCTGCACTTGATGGACCTCAATATCGATAAGGTTTCAGCGATTACTCAATCGGTCGCTGATGAGCGTCCCTCTTTTGCACCCAATGGCAAGTTGTTGGTATATGCCACTCAAATTCAAGGCAGAGAAGCTTTGATGACCACCACTTTGGATGGTCGTATAACTGCTCGATTAGCGGGACAAAACGGCGATATTCGCGAACCGCATTGGGGACCTTTTCTAAAACCATAATTAGATTAACTTGGAGAAATCATGAAAAATATAATTTTTGTAATCAGCTTGGTGTTGTTGATGACTGGATGTGCGTCCAACGTCAAACTCGCCGAAGTTCCTGTTGAAGACAAAGCCGGTGCCGCGGTCTCTACCGATAATGCTCTTCAACCCAAGTCCAGCGTAACAACGGTTGAAGTGAGCAAATTACCTGGCATGGACCCAGGACCCGTGGGTGTGGGCAAGCTTGTGATGTTCGATTACGACAGCTTTGTTATCAAGCCTGAGTATCAATCTCTGATCGAGTCTCACGCCAAATACCTTCGTGCTGACGCCAAGCGCAAAGTTAATTTAGAGGGGCACACCGACGAGCGCGGTGGCCGTGAATACAATTTGGCATTGGGTCAAAAGCGTTCAGAGTCGGTGCGCAAAGCGCTTGCCTTGCTTGGCGTATCAGATAGTCAGCTAGAAGCCGTTAGTTTTGGAAAAGAAAAGCCAGTTGATACAGCGACCAATGAAGATGCGTATGCTAAAAATCGCCGTGCTGAAATTTCATACCGCTGATGAATAAGTTATTTGTTCAATTTGTATTTGTACTAACAGCCTCATTGGCGTTTACATCTTCATGGGCGGCACTTTTTGAAGATGATGAAGCCAGACGTGCAATTATAGAGTTGCGTCAGCGACTAGATTCCTTTCGTCAATCGCAACAAGGCGTCAGTCAAAAGCAAGACGATGAAATTTTACAAATTAAGCGTGGTTTTTTAGAATTTCAAAATTCATTTGAAACATTGCGTTCAGAATCTTCCAAACTCAGAGGAAGCCAAGAAGAGTTATCCAAAGATTTGTCCGATCTTCAGCGCACTTACAAAGACTTCATCAAAGCACAAGACGAAAAAATTCAACAACTCGAGTTGCGCTTACAAAAATTTGAACCCAGTAAGGTGACAGTCGATGGTATGGAGTTTATTGCTGAGTCCATTGAAAAAAGGGATTTTGAGACGGCATTGGATTTATTTAGAAAAGGCAATTTTTCACAAGCCAATTTTTCTTTTTCCGATTTCAACAAAAAATATCCGTCCAGTGCTTACAAACCTTCTGTGATCTATTGGGTTGGAAATTCAAGTTATGCGGTTAAAGACTACAAAGAGGCCATCAATCAGTTTAGAAACCTTATTCAAAATTACCCAACTCACGCACGCATCCCAGAGTCATTTTTATCTCTGGCCAATTGTCAATTGGAGCTCAAGGATGTGCGCAGCGCTCGAAAAACGCTCGAAGATTTGATTAAAAACTTTCCAGATACTGAAGCGGCCAATGCGGGCAAAGAACGTTTAAGTCGGTTGAAATAATTTTTATGCATACCGTCGATATTTATGCTTTGAGTCAGCAGATTTTATTTGCTTCGTTCGCCATCGGATTGTTGTTTGGAGCCTTGGCGCAAAAAACACATTTTTGCACCATGGGCGCAATCAGTGACGTCATCAACATGGGAGATTGGACGCGAGCACTTCAATGGATGATGGCCATTGGTGTGTCCATGATGGGCTTTGCAATGCTCAGTTTGCTTGGATACATCAAGCCCGAAAAAGCAGTCTATTCATCTACACAATTTTTATGGCTGTCATCCTTGGTCGGTGGCGTTTTATTTGGTTTAGGAATGGTTTTTGCTTCGGGTTGTGGCAATAAAACACTGATACGTGTTGGCACAGGCAATCTCAAATCATGGGTCGTCATGATCGTGATTGGCATTTCAGGATTCGCAACGCTTAAGGGTATCACCGCCGTTATGCGTGTTGCTACGGTAGATCAAGTATTAATTGAAATGCCCCAGGGCGCTAATTTGGCAACTTTCTTTTTATCTTTGTTTGCGCCTGAGCATCTGCAACTGACTTCTTATGTGGGATTGAGTCTTGGGTTTATTTTATTTTTATACGCGGCGCTCAATGCCAGTTTTTTCAAGTTTGAAAATTGGATGGCAGGCCTTGGAATTGGATTGTTGGTCATCGCTGCGTGGTGTGTC
>Ga0114974_10000718_pt1 | contig 27325 bp, 5 predicted proteins | sample S_130206_EF_Meta_FD_87318 | JGI IMG/M metagenome (GOLD analysis project Ga0114974, IMG submission 87318) | Freshwater microbial communities from Lake Simoncouche, Canada to study carbon cycling - S_130206_EF_MetaG | ecosystem: Environmental > Aquatic > Freshwater > Lake | place: Lake... | reverse complement strand
CAAGCACTGGATCCAGCAACGCAACCAATTCCTGAGGCAGCATCCTCCCTAAATCGTTGTCAGCTTTCAGACCAAGCAGTTCATCAAAACCATGCTTGGTCTTTTGCCTTTGCTTCGCTTGCGACAGCCTTCGAAACTTCCCAGCAAGATTGCAAATCTTGTGCAACATTTTGCTGGAGCGCACCCTTTTGTAAATCGCACCAATCCTCTTGGCATCATTACTCCCGGGTTGCCCTTTTCCAAACCCAAGCGCTGCAGCAGATTCATGAGCCAACTCCACTTCTTCCTCAGCTTGGGCAAGGGCTTTACCAATCGCTCGAAGGTTGGAAAACTCGTTCTGTTCTTTATCCTGGGACGGTGGCTTTACACTCTGTGCTGCAAACTGCTCTGCGAAAGCAGTTGCTGCAATCTCACTAGCGCAAGGGTGCATTTGAGTTGAAGCATGCAACCCTTGGAACTCGTTAGTTTCCATAAGTTGCTGTAAGAACTTCAAGCGTGAATCATCCACACAAGAAGCATTCAGCCTAGGGTCAGGCTCAAATGCTGCTGCATTAAAATCCACCACTGCTTCTTTTGAAATGTTTAACGCTCGAAGGCGATCGCTCTCCTCCAAAAGCTGAGCGCCTCTGCGAAAACCCCAATCATCAACTTCCATCGCACATCGAGGTTTGATTGGTTCAGATACCGTTTGTATGGAAGTTGCACCATCAAAATCCTGCAAGAAATCAGATTCACTTTTCATGGGTTTATCTCCTTGGGTTAAAGCGCCTCGATGGAGGCTAACTTGATCTTTTTGATTTGTTCACGTACATGTTTTCTAGCTATCGCAGCCTTGGGATGATTCCCCAGAGCATGCAATTGTTTTTCAATTTCAGATAATTTCGAAGCTGCCACTGCTGCTTGAGCTAGCTGTTTTAAATCTGCATTCTCACAAATCTGTTCAACCTCTATTAGAAGGGAATTCACTTTCATGCCTGTTGGATTTGCAACCTTCAAAACGATTTGTAGAACTTTCTCGGGTTGCTCCATAGGGTCTTCCCAAAGTATCGATGTGAGAACCTGTAAGTGTTCAAGTTCAACTTGGTTTTTGCCTTCTAGATAGCAATAAGCTTGAACCGCTTTCACGCTCTTTGCTTGCCTTCGATCCCCAGGCGAAATCCCTTCCTTTGCAAGTTGCGTAATGATGTTTTGAAAAGCTTCTCCCGCTTCTGCAGTCCAAGTGATCGCCGCGCTTTCACTTTGTGCAGTATCGATTTCCTCTGGGCTGATTGTGGAGGTTAGCTTCACTTCACTGGGTTGATTCCACCACAGTCTTTCCCTTCCTGCTTTGGAAACAATGGGTAAGACTCGTTTGCGCATTAAGAATCTGTCAAACAATGCTGAAAGCTCTTTGCCCCCTTCTTGTTCGTGTGGCCATTGGTTAGCTGCGCCCACAAAAAGCTTTAAAGGAACTTTGGTTTTAGAGCCATCGCCTTGTTCGTAAACTCGTTCGTTGAGAATTTTCAAAAGCGTGTTCAAGATCCCTGAACTTGCATTGAAAATCTCATCGCCAAAGGCGATATCTGCGCACGGCAGTTTCCCTTCGATGATGCGAATGAATTTGTCATTCTTCAAGCCATTAAGGGAAACGGGGCCGAAGATTTCTTCTGGCGTACTGAACTTCGAAAAAAGGATAGAAAACTTCTTGCCTTGCATCCAGCTTAGAAGAGCATCAACGAGCATGCTTTTGCCAGTGCCTGGCGGCCCGATAAGAAGAGGGTTTTCCCTGCAAATTAGCGAAGTCAAAAGCAGATCAACTTCTTGATCTCTTTCTACTAGGGCGCTTGAAAGTTCCTCGCGGGTGCGATGGAATTTTTGCTGGACCGATTGATCCAACTCTACTGCTTGACACATAAAGAGTCTCCTTAAACATGGGGGTAAAGTTCTTCCGAATGGAAGAGAACTGAAGGTCAAAGCTATTTTGCCATCGAGTGATAGTTATGCTGCTCTTCATCTAATTATGACGCGTTTTTGATCTGAATTAAGGGGAAGGGTATAGGGTTAACAAAATGAGTTTTACAAAATCTTTGAATCTTTGAAATAAGACCAATCAGGTCACGAGTAACGGGCTGTAGCGTAAAATTGTGTTCTTTAGCTTCCGCCCAGATAAGGAGAATTTTATGGCTGCTCGATGTGTTGTTCTTAAAAACCATAAGAACCTTAGTGCGGAATACAGGATAAAGTATTCCTTGAATCCTCTTTCGGATATGCATTTTAAATACAAAAGCAGCAAACATTAAAGTGTCTTAAATAGTAATTACTTTGTTCTGGCTAATCGGAACCCGTTATTGTAACTCCGATCAGATGGGGAGTCATACCCGCGGCCGGAAGAGCGAGCCCGCGAAGCACCGAAACTAAAGGAACCACCCCGCAATACATGGTTCACCGTGTTTGAAATACCCTTCCCCTCTAGACTATCCGCCCCGCTTAATATTGGATATTCTCTATATTCCTCCATACACCATGTGTAACAATTACCTAACATATCAAAGAAACCAAAATCATTTGGTTTCAAACTTCCAACTGGCCATGGTTGATCATTTGAATTTTTCGAAAACCATGCGTATTTTGGCAATAGTTCCGATGTATCTCCAAAATAGCGTGATGACATCGATCTTGCGCGGGTTGCATATTCCATTTCAGCTTCGGTGGGTAATCTATAACCTTTGAGTTTTAAATAATCTTTCTTAATTGCAATCGTCTTGCCTCCATTGAATATCTCAAAGCACCACTGGTCTTCAGGTAATCCTTCCTTCTCGCTTAACCAATTGCAATATTTTGAAGCCATATAATAATCAATTCCAACTATGGGTAAATCACCATTACGAATGTATTTTGCATCAAGGTAATACTTTGGATCAAATTGTTTAAACTGGTCAAAAGTTACGGCTTTATTAGATATTTCAAAAGATCTATCGATTCTCCTTTGATGCTGCCTTTCATTACTGGTGCGATCTACTTCACTCACTGGCGATCCCATTAAAAATTCAACCGGCCCAGGAATAACAACCATTGTCTGGCCCTGCCCATTAACATACCACTGCATCAAGGACTTCTCTTTTTCCTTAACTAAAAAGTTATTAATTTCTTTCTGTCGATTGAGATAAAGCTCCTTGTCTTGTTGCCAAGATTCATTAGTTTTTTTAATAAAGGGTTCTTCATTCCAAATTTTTAATAACCATTCCGCAGAGGCGTGAATACCAGGATCGGGTTCCTTGAGGTAAATTTCTTTAAGGTCAGGGATAATGAGTTTTCTTTCTTCGATGGATATTTGCCCGATGCCATAGTTCCCAAGAGTTTGAATTAAAGCCCTGCGAATGGACAATTCTTTTTCAATCTTTAATTGTTTCAGGATTAGATTGTAATCAAGGTTATGTAAGGCAAGCTTATCAATCAAATAACTTCGTTTTTGTGGCGTAGCGGTATGTTTTAGCAAAGGCCAAATTGTTTCAGGCTGATTTAATTTTGCCAATGCCACTACGGCATTCGCCTTTCTTTTATCATCAATTTCTTTGACGAAATGGAAACCCGCAATCACGGGCGTAATTTTATTTAACTCTGCGTTCAATAATAATATACAAGCTGCACTTTGCTTTTTTACAAAAGGAAATAGTATTAGAAATTGCTTATCATCAGCATCAAGAATCAGATTGGTAAGGATTTCGGGGTGGTCGGAGGAATAATCTGCAAGAAGGTTTGTTGCTAATGAATTTTCAACTACTTTATCTTGGGCTCGATTATTAAAAGTATTAGAAAGCATATTTATTAGGAAATTTTTCACTGGCCTCAATGTTTCAACCCAAACACCAATGAATGCCGGATTCTCCTTTACCAACTGGCTCACGATTAATGGGCTGACTTTTTCCCAGTTTTTACTGTCAGCTCCCCCATCGTAGGCAGCTAATGCACTAGCAGCTCTTAATACCTGGAATTCTTTTCCACTTTCTGGTTCAAGAAGTACGTTCCAGAGTTTTTGCTGAAATTCAGCTTTATATTTTTCAAGAGAATTCGTCAACACTTTTACTTCGTTTGGGTTGGCCATCAATAGTTTCGAATAAAGATAAGGAATTTGCTCCTTATCCACAGGAAGTAGGGCTAAGCTGGTGTGGAGTTGTTTTCGTTCATCGTTTTCCTGTTCGGCTTTACTGTTTGCATTTAATAGCATGGAGTTGGCCCACCGCCGATAGCCAGAAATCTCATTTACTATGGTTGGCACATCGTCAGAGTTGGCATCCAACAGTCTTTCAACCAAGCCTTGGGACTTAACTCGGGAATATCCTTCCCAGAAAAGAATCCCTAGAATCAACATGCTGGAAGTGATTAAGAATGTTCTTATAAGATAATACTTACTGGCATTTTTTATCATCTTACGCTGGGGTTTTGTCCAGCCTTTGTTTGGTATATTCCATTGGATGCTTAGGCATTGGAATAAGGATGGTAGTTGCCTGTTTTCGGGGTTCAGATTCCAGACCCGGCTCCGATCTTCCAAAACCAATTCCGCCCTCCCCCTTCTGGTTTCTTTTTGCTTTCTCAAAAGCCATTCCTGTAATGAAGGCACTAGGTAATCATGCGCCAACTGGTAAAATCTTTTTGAATCCGAGTCATCTTCCTGGGTTGTGGGGGTGATCAAACGCAAATCACTATCAAGCAACTGTAAAACCTGTTCAAAATCACGTGGTTTATTGGCATAAGTTGAGACTTCCTTCAAGTTTTCCAATGATAACATACCCCCCTTGATGCTGAGTCCTGAGGAAGGCAGCAAGGCTCTCAAAACCTTTTGGGCTGCCTTGTGATGTATTTTGCAGAGTGCTGGAGCAGAGGACGAGAAGAATGTTTCCTCCAAAAACTGCACGCCCACACCCTCTACTCCACCAATTGAATTTAAAGACGAAATCCGCCAAGGCCTGTTTTTCATCATATCTGCAAATACCGATAGCCTTACTGATATCACCTTGCCATCAACCGAAAGTGCTTCGATACTTTTGTGAATAAATTGCTCTTGTTCTTTAGAAAGTTCCCCCTCGGGCAGGCATTCCAAGGCCCTACCAAACAACCTCAATACCTTTCGCGAATGTTTTTGTTCAAATAAATCCACCAAACTAAAATTTACTCCCTCTATTATCGGTATTTCCAAAACTGCCATCAACCTATTCACAGGAAGAATGAAATCATCCCGGATCATAAAAAGGACCTGTAGGTAATCTCCATCCACCTGCCTAAAGGCTTGAGCCAAAGGGGCATTATCAAGATTTGGATTGGCAGATAGCCATTGTTCAAACTGATCAATAATAATAAGTATTTTTCTGTTCAACCCTGCTGATTTCTTTTTACGAATCAAAGCAAAGGCTTCAATTAAGGTAAGTTCCGGGGGAAGATCGGGCAGGCGGTTTCGCAGTTGCTTGATAATGGTTTCTTCAGTAGATGTTGTGGTTGCCTCCAAATAGATCGGAATAATCTTGCCATCAAGGTTGGGAATCAAACCAGCTTTCATAAGGGATGACTTGCCACACCCGGAGGGACCGTAAATTACCCCAACGGTGAACGTGGAAGATGGGTTTTCAATCTGGGTTTTCCAAAAATTGATGCTCGGGGGCAAGCCTTCCCGATTCCGCGCACCAGGTAATAATTCTAGAAAAAAACCTGCATCACTTTGATCAAACGAACGCAATCCTTTATAGATCACCTGGATGCTGGCGGAATCCAGACCCGATCTAAGGCCTGATGGTGACCCAGATTTATCACCTACCATGTTAACTAATACGGGTAATGCTTTTAACTTGCCTGAAGAAGGTATGAGCCCTGAGGCCAGAAATGTGCGTAAATCTGTCGCCATATCCGCTGCAGTGGTATAACGATCCAAAAGTTTACGACTTAATGCTTTCAGGCAAATTCTTTCAAGCTCCTTGTCTATTTTTGAATTTATCTGTCTTAAAGGTTTTACTTCCACCATTTTGATCATTTGCAATAGCATCATGACATTCTTGGCTTCGAATGGTCTTCTTCCTGCAAGCATTTCGTAAAGAATAACGCCTAGGCTGAAAATATCAGAACGACCATCCACCCGATGGCCTTCGCCGCTGGCCTGTTCCGGGCTCATGTAAAGGGGGGTTCCCATCAAACCATTGCCTTGACCAAAGGCTTCTTCCTTTAAAGCCAATCCAGAATCCACAATACAGGGGTTGCCCGAATTATCTAGGAGAATATTGTCTGGTTTAATGTCACGATGGACCAAGCCCCTAGTATGAGCATGATGCAAGCCATCTGCTATTAATGCGATGATATTACATACCCAGGTGATATCTGAAGATTGTTTTTTTAATGCATGAGAAAGACTACCGCCATCCAAATACTTAGAAATAATGAAAAACCCCTCGGTTGCGGAGTTTCCAACATCATGCACTGGTACAATATTTGGGTGATCAAGTTTTGCGAGCATTTGTGCTTCGCTTAAAAAAGAATCTAATACAGTTTTATCAAGAATTATCTCCTTAGATATTTTTATTGCCACTAGTCGGTTTAACTGTTCATCCCTGGCTAGGTATACTTTTCCAAATGCGCCTTCGCCCAAAACCTTCTGAACCCGAAATCGACCTAGCAGAAACTCTCTATTTGTATTTGATTCTACAACTGCAGGAATTTTACTACGGCCCTTATCATTTATGGCATTAAGATCGCCTATCGTCTCTAGCTCTTTCGGTTTTTGATCAATGGCATCAGAAGTCGCTGCTAAATCTACACTGCCATCAATTTTTTTTGGTAAGTTTTCATTTATCATTTAAATCACTCATAACAAGCACTCACTGGTTATTAAATAAGAGTTTTAGCTTATCAAATTTCCGCAACCTTTCACGGAATTTTATAGAATAGGGTACTTGAAGAATTGGCGGGGCACAGTAATCAAGAATTCCGTTTTCTGAACTTGGGCTTTTCGAAAAATTGTGCTTGCGTGCCATAAGTAGCAGTAAGGAAACCAGGGGCGAGAAGCGCACCAGCGATAACTGCTAGAGATTCCGAAATTTTGTTTTGGTTGTCATCGCGATTGATGGGGGAATTCAACAAAGAATCATCTATTGCAGAATGATACATCGAGTTGAAACTGAGCAAATCATCAAAAACCTCCGAAGCTATTTGGGGAAGCGCCTTATTTTCACGGAGGTTCTTTCCTTCAGGATAACGGTCATTCTTGTTTTCTTGGACCATAATTTCAGTCATAAACTCAACACCATGAATCTTAGCATCGACCTTGCTTTTAGAAGGTTTGGCAGCAGGCAAATTTTTTACTAATTTTGACATTACAATATCTGCTAAAATACTACCAGTTTTTAAAAAGATATCATTACCTTCTTGAAACAACATTTTATTTGTCTGCACCAGAAGGTTTTCAACTGAGTTTTCAAATTCGGACGGAGCCAAAGCCGGCAATATTTTATCTAAGACATTTGCAATTTCAGTTACAATTTGTTTCTCTGCATTCAAGGTACTGAATACCGCTTGATTGAAACCTTTATACGCTTGCGCAAATGTGGTCATTACAAGAGACCCACCTGCTGTTAAATTATCAGAACCACTGATACTCAAATCACCACCAGGCATTTCGCTAACCAAATCTTTTGCAATTTGTTTTTCATTTGAAGTAGGCAATGTAATACCTAGGCTTATAACCATGGAGGCAAGGTTGGCAAGATTGGCAGAAGATATTGCTGAGATTGTATTCAAGGCAGAGGCCTGAATAATTGCCATAGCCATAGCTTCCATGTTGGTTGGCTCCGTGGCAGTGGTAGTGTCCGTATCTTCGGGAATTGATGAATTTGAAGCTACCGTAGAATCTAAAACGGGGCCAGTATCGCCACCCGCATTGCCACCCGTATAACCCCCAGTATAACCGCCGCTAGAACCGCCGCTAGAACCACCACCAGAACCGCCACCAGAACCACCACTAGAACCATTATTAAAATCTAGGACTAAGTCCAATCCATTTTTAGGAACATAAGGAGCAGCAATGCCACTGCTACTTTGCCCCCCTGTGACTTTCGGAAAGAGGATTTTCCCATTGGCGGTAACTATGGCTGCGCATGCAAGAACTTGCCCGGCCCCTGTACCGGTAATTTGTAAATTATATTGTGTAACAGCGGCATCAGGACAAATCACCAGATCTAAGGCACCCTTACAGGAAAGACTGGCAGAAGGATTTGTGTTTGTTGAATTTTTACCTAGGGAACCAATAACGCCGCTACCCGTAGAACTAAACGTAAAATCAACGGGGTCCAAAAATACTATCAACCCATTGAATCCAGGGATAAGCCTCTGGATTACTTCTATCAACCGATCCATGATTACTCTGCTGGTTGCGTTTATATCTGTACGCCCACCGGCCTCTGTTATTATTCGCGTGAACTCTTCCCTTAATTCATATGTGGCACGGTCAAAAACAGAGGAATCTGTGGGACGAACAGTGTTTGCTCCATTGTTATTTTTTACTTCAAGAGAATAGGTACCAACGGTGTTACTATTACCTGATACCTTAATAAAGAATTCATCTGTAGCGAATATTGGAAAAGTTAGTGTAACCACTCCCCCAACGACCCTGCCGATTTGACGGCCAACTTCAATAATTTCCCCATTGCGATTAATAAATGCCGTGATTTTAGCATTCAAAGTTAAATCAGAAGTTGGAGTTAAACTTATCGTAATGTTACCGGTAACATCTGCAACCCCATGAAAGAAATCAGCATCGCCACCAAATTGGACACCAGCAGAAGCAGTATAGGAGTGAGCAGCATCAAGAACAAAGGAGTGTGCATCTTCTATAGTGTCACTAAAATCATCTGCAATAGGAGCACCAAGAAAAACCACATCAAAGGTATAACGGCCAAAGCTTTCGCCATACCCTGAAATTTTCACATAAACAATTTCACCACCGGCCAAGTTTAATGAAAGGGAACTGTTTAAAGAAGAATCACCCGCGTCATCATTCTCGCCAAGCAATTTACCATCTTCCGAATAGACCGTAACCGTAGTGTCTAGTCTATTGGGTGAAGAGGCCCTGAACTCATATCTACCTGACCTTCTACCATTTGTTACAACTTTATAAAAATTAACATCGCCATTTGTTTCTATGGCACCATTTACGGTACCAACAACGGTGTTATTAGTGGTGGTAGCGGAAGTAGGAAAGATAGTAGCAAGAGCAACGGATTTACCAACGGCATCTGTAACTGGAGTTACAGAGATATTATAGGCCCCCATGGTTCCTGCAACGCCAGAAACCATAAAATAATAAATAGCTTTATCAACCACTTGTAGACTAATACTGCTATTTCGGTCAGAGCTGGAATTACCATTATTGTAAGCAAGCAGAATATTTCCACTGGAATCATAAACAAAAAGGTAAGTGTTAAGCGCACTATTTGTTGGAGTAACAAGAATGGTGATGGTACCACTAGTTGTTGCTACAAAAGAAAAAACATCATTATCAGATAATGAATTTATCACGCCCGAACCCGTGGCAGAGTTATTTACAACTTCGAGGCGGGTTGCGCTTGCGTTGGTTAAATTGGAATGGTCATCTGAGGATGAAATTTTAGCAGAAATGGTGTATGTACCCGTACTGGATCCAAAACCAGAGGCATTAAGATAATAAATATCGCCTGCTTTTACCACGATAGAGATTAAACTATTCAAGCTTGTACCAGAGTCATTATCTTGGGCTATAACCTTTCCATCTGAATTATAAAGGTAAAGGTAGGTATCTAGACCACCACTAACCCCGCTGCTAAGAACAGCATCCAATGAAATGGTAAGCACACCGGTTGATAAAGCAGTGATCTTGAAAAAATCTTGATCGCCAGCGCTGGAAATATTAGCTTGAAAACTTGCGCTATTTGCAACAAAAGTAAGGGCCGTGGCATTAGCGAAATCAATTCCAGTACCATCATTTTCAGTAATTGCGCTGGAAAGATCTACTACCGCAATATTAAACTGACCGGTTGTTCCTGAATATCCTTCAACTTTGATATAATAAACACTGTTGCTACTCGCCTGAAAAACCACGAAACTATCAGTGGTAAGGCCTGAATTATCTTTGGAAGCTATAACATTACCTAAAGCATCAAGAATAGAAATAATCGTATCTAGATTGCCACCAATTTGCTTGAAAGCCGAAACCTCGATCGGCCCAGTGCGGTTTGCAGTGAAAGTAAAAAAGTCAACATCGTTGGCTGCCTCAATTAACATGTTGTTGTTTGTCAACGAACCATTGTTGGTACCTGGCGCAAGGGAAATGATTCCCACGGGCACTTGAAAAGTACCAGAGTTAAAGGAGTTTGCGTAAAAATCAGCAACAGCCCGAGGTTTTGTCACTTGAAGCCTATAATCACCTGTTGATCCCGCACCTGAAACTCGGATAAAAACTTGCTGTCCAACGGAAAGTAAAGGTTGCGAAAATGCTGAAAAACCGACATTGGTTCGTGAAGATTTCAGTAAAGTTGTTCCATCACTTCCGATAACTTCTAAAACAGGAGCTAGGGTTAATCCTTTTGTGGGGGCGACCTCAATTTCATATACCCCTTCTACATCCGATATAAAGCGAAACACATCAAAATCGGTCGCTAAACCTATTGCCTTGTTTTGCGTTGCTACATTACTGCCTAGGTCGCTGTTAAATAAAAGAGGGGTGGCCGTTGCATCACAATTATTCTCTACATCATCTGAAGATGATTTTTGCGCAGAAACCTGATATGCACCTGTTCCCGTTCCATATGCCGTTACCTTGACAAAATAAATATTACCAAGTGTTACAGAAACACTAGTTAAACTATTTAACCCAGAACCACTATCATCATCTTGTGTTATAAGTTCTTTATTAGAGTCGTAAATGCTTAGGAAGGTATCCATGGCGCTGTTGGCAATAGCATTAGTAGTGAAATCAACCACACCCGTCGCTGTTGCTGTGTACTTATAATAATCCGCCGCCCCTGCAACCGAAATATTTCCTATAATGGGTACGGTACCAATATCGATGGCAGTCTCAAAAGAAGATCCTGAGACAAGCACGGCGGGGGTTGCCGAAACCTTATAAGCCCCAGTGCCATAGGCCGTTACCTTGATGAAATAAGTATTGCCAAGTATTACAGAAACCGTGGCAAAACTATTTAATTCTGAACCACTATCGTCATCTTGAGCGATAAGATTTTTGTTAGAGTCGTAAATGCTTAAGTAGGTGTCCATGCCGTTATTAGCAATAGCATCGATAGCGAAATCAACCACTTCAGTTGCTGTTGCTGTATACTTATAATAATCTGCCTCACCTGCATTCGTAATACTTCCAGTAATTGGCGCAGTACTAAGAGCGATGGGAACCACAAAAGAGGATCCAGGAATAAGTGCGATGGCGGTTGCCGAAACCTGATAAGCCCCGGTTCCAGCACCATTGGCCCTTGCCTTGATGTAATAAATGTTACCCATTATTACAGGAACACTAGCTAAACTATTTGATCCAGGGCCACTATCATCATCTTTTGCGATAAGTACTTTGTTGGAATCGTAAACGCTTAGGTAGGTATCCACGCCGCTGTTAGCGCTAGCATCCATGGCAAAATCAACCATGCTATCTGATGTTGCTGTGTACTTATAATAATCCGCCTCCCCTGCAACCGAAATATTTCCAGTAATCGGAGTGTTAGTCATAAGGTCGGTGGCAGACTGGAAACTAGGAACAACCGTGCCTGCTGGGAAAGCGTAAAGGCCACCATAGGTAGTGAAAGCTGGAGTCTGCCCTGCATTATAAAACACTGTAGCAGAAACATCCTTGAAAACATTAAGGCCAAGAGATGGCGGCACCCCATTTAAACTAATAGTGTTTAAGCTGAAGCATCGATAAAAAGCAAATTCGCCAATTGAAGTTACACTGCTCGGTATCGTGACACTCGTTAAACTAGTACAACTTCCAAAAGCATAGGCACCGATTGAAGTAACGCTATTTCCGATGGTTACACTGGTCAAATTTGTAAAGCCATTAAACGCATAGGCACCAATTGCAGTGACGCCATTTCCAATAACAATGTTAGTTAAACCATTACACCCATTAAAAGCACTTTCGTTAAGCGTAATCACACTGTCAGGAATTATAATACTTGAAAGTTTGGAACAACCTCCAAATGCATAAGCGCCGATTAAGACAACTCCATTTCCGATGATTACACTGGTCAAATTCGTAAAGCCATTAAAAGAATATGCACCAATTGCAGTAACACCATCTCCGACAACTATGCTTTTCAAACCATTACACCCATTAAAAGCACTTTCGTTAAGCGTAATCACACTGTTAGGAATTATAATACTTGTAAGTTTGGAACAACTTCCAAACGCAAGATTGCCGATTGAAGTAACGCTATTTCCAATAAGCACGTTAGTCAAACCACTAAGGTTATTAAACGCCAAGTCTTCGATTGCAGTAACGCCATTTCCGATGGTTACGCTTGTCAAACCAATGCAGCCACTAAAAGCACTTCCGTTAAGGGTCGTTACACTGTCAGGAATTATGATACTCGCAAGGCGTCTGCAACTACCAAAGGCAAGGTGTCCGATAGAAGTAACATGCGAACCATTTGCAAAAATCACGCTAGTCAAATTTGTAAAGCCATTAAACGCATAGACACCAATTGCAGTGACGCTATTTCCGATAACAATGCTGGTTAAACCAGTACACCCATTAAAAGCACTTTCGTTAAGCGTAATCACACTGTCAGGAATTATAACACTCGTAAGTTTGGAACAACTTCCAAACGCAAGGTATCCGATTGAGGTAACGCTATTTCCAATGGTTACGCTTGTCAAATTCGTAAAACCGTCAAATGAATAGTCGCCAATTGCGGTCACGCCATTTCCGATAACAATGCTTGTCAAACCAGTACAGCCATAAAACGCAGCTTCGCCAAGCGATGTCACGGTATCAGGGATCGTGATACTCGTTAAGCGGGCGCAAAATGAAAACGAATAAACCCCGATGCTGGTGACACTGCTCGGTATCGTTATACTCGTCAAACTGCTGCAATTTCCAAAAGCAAAGTCGCCAATTTCGGTCACGCTATTCCCGATAACAATGTTAGTCAATCCAGTGCATCCTTGAAATGCACTTTCGTTAAGTGTAATCACACTATCAGGAATTATAATACTCGTAAGTTTGGTACAACCTCCAAATGCAAGGTATCCGATCGAGGTGACGCGTGAAACATTTGCGAAAATTACGCTAGTCAAATTCGTAAAGCCATTAAAAGCATAGGCACCAATTTCGGTCACGCTATTCCCGATAACAATGTTAGTCAAACCAGTGCAGCCTTGAAATGCACTTTCGCTAAGTGTGATCACACTGTCAGGAATTATAATATTCGTAAGTTTGAAACAACCTCCAAATGCAAGATTGCCAATTGAAGCAACCGCATTTCCGATCGTTACAATGGTCAAATTTGAAAAGCCATTAAAAGCATTGTCGCCAATTGCAGTGACACCATTTCCTACAACTATGCTTTTCAAACCAGTACAGCCATTAAAAGCACTTTGGCTAAAGGTCGTTACGCTGTCAGGAATTATAATACTAGTAAGGTTGGAACAACTTCCAAACGCAAGATTGCCGATTGAAGTAACCGCATTCCCAATAGTTACGCCAATCAAACCAGTGCAACCTTCAAATGCACTTTCGCTAAGTGTAATCACACTGTTAGGAATTATAATACTCGTAAGTTTGGAACAGCTCTTAAATGCAAAGTTTCCTATAGATTTAACGCTATTTCCGATGGTTACGCTTGCCAAATTCGTAAAGCCATAAAATGAATAGTCGCCAATTATGGTAACGCCGTTTCCAATAACTATGCTAGTCAAACCAGTACAGCCTTCAAATGCGCTTTTGTCAAGCGTGACCACGCTGTCAGGAATTATTATACTCGTAAGTTTGGAACAATCCTTAAACGCATATTCTCCTAAAGATCTAACGCTATTTCCTATTGTTACACTAGTCAGATTAGTTGAGCCGTTAAAAGTATTGGCACCAATTGCAGTGACGCCATTCCCTATAACTACACTTGCTAAACCGGTACAGCCCTCAAATACACTTTCGTTAAGCGTAATTACACTATCCGGAATTATTATACTAATCAGTTTAGAACAACTTCTGAACGCAGAGACCCCAATACTGGTGACGCTGTTTCCGATGGTTACGCTGGTCAAAGTCGAAAACCCGACAAACACATTTGCACCGATGCTGGTAACGCTATTTCCGATGGTTACGCTAGTCAAATCCCTGAAATTCGAAAATCCGCTTCCGTTAAGTATCGTTCCACTGTCAATCGTGATATTCGTCAAACTTGAGCAACTATCAAACGCACCGTACCCGATACTGGTGACGCTGCTAGGTATCGTAACACTTATCAAACCGGTGCAACCATCAAACGCAGCGTTCCCGATGCTGGTAACTCTGGAAGGAATGATAATACTCTGCAAGCTCGAGCAATGATAAAAGGTAAGTGCCCCGATGCTGGTAACGCTATCAGGTATCGTTATACTCGTCAAACTACTGCAATCCCCAAACGCATACTCCCCAATACTGGTGACGCTGTCAGGCATCGTAATACTCACCAAACTACTGCAATTTCCAAAAGCATAATAGCCGATTGAAGTAACGCTATTTCCAATGGTTACGCTTGTCAAATTCGTAAACCCAGAAAACGCATTAGTAGCAATTTCGGTGACGCCGTTTCCAATAACAATGCTGATTAAACCAGTACACCCATTAAAAGCACTTTCGTCAATTACTGTAACGCTATCAGGTATTATAAGACTCGATAGGCTAGTGCAATAACCAAACGCATACTCACCAATGCTGGTGACATTTCCAGGTATCGTGATACCCCCTAAATTACTGCAATCATAAAACGCCCTATTCCCGATACTGCTTACGCTGCTGCCCATCGTTACAGTCGTCAAGTTGCTGCAACTTCCAAAAGCACCGGCACCTATTGAGGTAACACTATTTCCAATGGTTACACTTATTAAATTTGTAAAGCCATTAAAAGCATCGGCGCCAATTTTGGTAACGCTATTTCCGATAACTAAACTTATCAAACCAGTACAACCATTAAACGCACTTTCGTTAAGCGTAATCACGCTGTCAGGAATTATAATACTTGCAAGTTTGGAACAACTTCCAAACGCAAAATTGCCGATCGAGGTAACAATCGAACCATTTGCGAAAATTACGCTAACCAAATTCGTAAAGCCATCAAATGAATAGTCGCCAATTGCGGTGACGCCATTTCCTATAACTATGCTTGTCAAACCAGTACAACCCAAAAACGTTCCATATCTAATGCTGGTAACACCATTTCCAATAACTATGTTTGTCAAAGCACTGCAATCTTCAAACGCAAGGTCTGCAACGCTGGTGACGCTGTCAGGAATCGTGATACTTGTTAAGCCGGTGCAACCATAAAACGATGAGTCGCCAATTGCCGTAACGCCATTTCCTAAAACTACGCTGGTTAAACGCGTACAGCGAGAAAATGCACCTGCGCCAAGTGATGTTACAGCGTCAGGGATCGTGATGTTTGTCAAATCGGTGCAATCATAAAATGCACCGTCCCCGATGATGGTGACACTGTCGGGTATCGTGATGTTTGTCAAACCATTGCAACCTCCAAACGCACCATCCCCAATACTGGTAACGCTATTTCCAATGGTAATGCTGGTCAAATTCGTAAAATACCAAAATACATAATTCCCGATGCTGGTGACATTATTTCCAATGGTTACGCTGGTCAAATTCAAATCCCTAAAATTAGAAAAGGCGCTTCCATTAAGTATTGTTCCACTGTCAATCGTGATACTCGTCAAACTTGAGCAAGCAGAAAATGCATAATTACCAATGCTGGTCAGGCCGTTTCCAATAACCATGGTTGCCAAAGCACTACAACCCAAAAACACAAAATCATCAATGCTGGTGACACTGTCAGGTATCGTGATACTCGTTAAGCTGCTGCAACCAGAAAACGCAGAGTACCCAATGCTGGTGACACCGCTGCCTATCGTTACACTAATCAAACTGCTACAACCATTAAACGTATCTTGCCCAATGCTGGTGACGCTGTCCGGTATGATGATGCTGGTCAGGCTGCTGCAACCTTCAAACGCACCAGTCCCGATGCTAGTGACACCGCTTCCTATCGTGACACTCGTCAAACCACTGCAACGAATAAACGCAGCATCTCCGATGCTGGTGACACTGTCAGGGATCGTGATACTCATCAAACTGCTGCACTCATAAAACGCAAAGCCCGCGATATTGGTGACACCGTTACCTATCGTGATACTTGTCAAGCCGGTGCAACCATAAAACCCTTGTTCATCAATGGTTACGACGGAGTCAGGTATCGTGATACTCGTCAAACTGCTGCAAAATACAAACGCACTGTACCCGATACGGGTAACGTTATTTCCAATTGTTATGCTTTTCAAACCACTGCAAAATCCAAACACAGCATCTCCAATGCTGGTGACGCTGTCAGGGATTGTGATACTCGCCAAATTGTAACAGCCATAAAATGCACCCTCCCCGATGCTCGTGACACCGCTGCCTATCGTTACACTAGTCAAGCTAACGCAATTTTGGAACGCATTGTCCCCAATGCTGGTGACGCTGTCAGGGATTGTGATACTCGCCAAATTGTAACAGCCATCAAACGCTTCGTCCCCGATACTAGTAACACCACTGCCTATCGTTATACTAATTAAGCCGCTGCAATTAGAAAACGCACCGTTTCTGATGCTCGTAACGCTGGCAGGAATGCTGATACTCGTCAAGTTCCAGCAATTTTGAAACGCACGATCCCCGATGCTAGTGACGCTATTCGGTATCGTGATACTCGTCAAGTTAGCGCAATTTTGAAACGCACGATCTCCGATGCTGGTGACGCCATTTCCTATAATTATGCTTGTCAAACCAGTACAACCCAAAAACGCACTAGCCCCGATGCTGCTAACGCCATTTCCGATGGTAATTTTAGTCAAATTTATTAAACTACGAAATATATAATCACCAAAGCTGGTTACGCTATTTCCGATGGTTACGCTGGTCAAATTCGTAAAATTAGAAAAGGCACTTCCGTTAAGTATCGTTTCACTGTCAATCGTTATGTTCGTCAAACTTGTGCAGGCAGAAAACGCATTATCTCCAATACTGTTCAGGCCGTTTCCAATAACTATGGTTGCCAAAGCACTACAACCCAAAAACGCAGAATCTCCAATGCTGGTGACACTGTCAGGTATGGTGATACTCGTCAAGCCGACGCAACCATTAAACGCATTAGCCCCGATGCTGGTGACGCTGTTTCCAATAACTATGCTTTTTAAATTGTAACAGCCATTAAACACATTAGCCCCGATGCTCGTGACGCTATTTCCGATAACTATGCTCGTCAAACTAGTACAACTATAAAATGTACCATTCCCAATGCTGATGACACTGTCGGGGATCGTGATACTCGTCATGTATACGCAATTTTGAAACGCATTATCCCCGATGCTGGTGACACTGCCGGGGATCGTGATACTCGTCAAGTTACTGCAACCATTAAACGCATTAGCCCCGATGCTCGTGACGCTATTTCCGATAACTATGCTCGTCAAACTAGTACAACTACGAAATGTACCAATCCCAATGCTGATGACACTGTCGGGGATCGTGATACTCCTCAAGCTGAAGCAACTATTAAACGCACGATCCCCGATGCTAGTGACGCTGTTCGGTATCGTGATACTCGTCAAGTTAGCGCAATATTGAAACGCACGATCCCCGATGCTGGTGACGCTGCTCGGAATCGTAACACTCGTCAATATGGTAAGACCATAAAATGCAGAAGCCCCGATGCTGGTCACCGGCATGCCGTCGATTGTCGATGGGATGATTACTTCATTACCACCCGTATAACCGGTGATGGTAAGCCCAACACCATTTGTGGAAGTGGTAAACCCAGTCACTGCTGCGACATTCATCGTTACTTGCACCGCAGTGGCAGAAGCTAATAGGCCATCAAAAGCTTTAACAGTGAAGGAGTTAAGAGCACTACCATTATTTGCAGCAGTGTAGATCAGGCTTTCGCCTGCAAAAAGAAGTGTGGTGCCTGCAACAATAGGTACCCCGTTCTTAGTTAAGGTTCCGCTGCTGACTGCCTCGATGCGAAAAGAGATAACACTCCCTTCTGCATCCGCTGCGTTTGCTGCTGCTGCCAAGGAGGCGTAGGTGATAGCGTAGGGAATTCCTTCGGTTGCGCCTGTTAGTGTGCTTAAAGTGGTAAGCGTGGGTGCAGAGTTGTTTACAATAGTTGGAAGGCCACCATAAGTCGAATCCCAACCAGACGCACCGGCAAGATAGTAGACCTTGGCTGCGAAATTCACACCTTGAAAAGCGCCATCACCAAGAGATGGCGGGAAGCCATAAAAATTAATGCTGGCCAAACCAGACTTATAAAACGCATAGCCCACGATGTTGGTGACGCTGGCAGGAATGGTGATGCTCGTCAAGCCGGTGCAGCCTTGAAACGCAAAACCTCCAATTGTGGTGACGCTGTCTGGTATCGTGATACTCGTCAAGCCACTACAGTTATAAAATACCCCAGACCTGATTCTGGTGATTCCGGTGCCTATTTTGACACTCGTCAAGCCACTGCAGTCCTCAAACGCATTTTTCCCAAGGCTAGTGACGCTGTTCGGTATGATGATATTTGTTAAGCCGCTACAACTATCAAACGCCCAGTCCCCGATGCTGGTGACGCTGTCAGGTATCGTGATACTTATCAGGTTAAAGCAATATTGAAACGCGTAGTCCCCAATGCTAGTGACTCCACTACCTATCGTGACACTCGTCAAGCCTCTGCAATCGTTAAACGCTTGGTACCCAAAACTGGTAACGCTGTCTGGTATTGTGACTGTGCCGGTTTTGCTTTTTGGGCATATAATAAGGATGGTCTGTAGCCTATTGTACAGGACACCATCTAAACTGCTGAAATAGGAATTGATAGGATCTACGGTGATGTTTGCTAAACCGATACAGCCATAAAATGCGCCGTCCCCGATGCTGGTAACACCGATGCCTATCGTTACACTAGTCAAGCTGAAGCAATCCGCAAATGCAGAGGCTCCGATACTGATGACGCTGTTAGGTATCGTGATACTTATTAGGTCACCGCACTGAAGAAACGCATTGGACCCGATGCTGGTGACACTGCTGCCTATCGTGACCTTCTTCAAGCCAACGCAATAAGCAAAAGCAAAGTCCCCGATGCTGGTGACACTGCTGCCTATCTTTATACTCCTCAAGCCGCCGCAATTAGCAAACGCCATGTCCTGGATTCTGGTGACGGTATTGGGGAGGGTAATAGAACCGGTTTTGGTTGGTAGGCATATTATGAGGATAGTCTGCGTCTTATTGTACAGTACACCATCTAAACTGCTGAAATAGGAATTGTTTGGATCTACGGTAATGATTTCCAAACGGCTACAACCAAGAAACGCACCTAACCCAATGCTGGTGACGCTGTCGGGAATCGTGATGCTTGTCAACATGCTGCAACCTTCAAACGCAGAGATCCCAATGCTGGTGACGCTGGCAGGTATCTTTACATTTTGCAACCCATAAGAATATTGAAACGCGTAGTCCCCGATGCTGGTGATGCTGCTAGGTATCTTTATATATGCCAAGCTAGAATATTGAAACGCATAAGCCCCGATACTGGTCACCGGCATGCCACCGATAGTTGATGGGATGATGAATGGTGAATAGCCTGCCCCCGTATAACCAGTAATGGTAAGGGCACCATTGCTTGTGGTAGTGGTAAATCCGGTCACTGCTGCGACATCCATCGTTACTTGCACTGCGCGGGCGGAAACTGACAGGCCATCAAAAGCTTTAACGGTGAAGGCGTTAATCGTGCTACCGAAATTCGCGGCAGTGTAGACTAGGCTTTCACCTGCAGAAAGAAGTGTGGATCCTGCAACAACAGGCACACGTGGCACACCATCTTTAGTTAATGTCCCGCTACTGACTTCCTCGATGCGGAAAGAGATAGGGCCTCCTTCTGCATCTGATGGGTTTGCTGCTGCTGCCAAGGCGTCGTAAGTGATAATGTAGGGGATGCCTTCGCTTGCGCCTGTAAGGGTGATAATGCCGGTAAGCGTGGTAAGCGTGGGGGGGGTATTCCCAAGTATGTTAACGGTGACGGTTACTAAAGCGCTGCTAGTCGTATCATCGACCGCGAAGAAAGTAAACCTATCTGATCCATTTGCATTCGCTTTAAGGACATAAGTAAATGCGCCTGTTGCTGGGTCCGTAATCGTGACCTTGCCCTTCGTGGCTTGCGATCCTATTAGGTATGTCAATGATGAACTATCAACATCGGAAGCTGATAGCGTTCCAGCATACGGGTTGCCATCTAAAATTGAGATGGTTTGCGCATCCGCAACTGGCGCATCATTTACCTCAGTAATATTCACCGTAACTGTTGCTGGCGCACTATCCAAACTTCCATCATTCACCTTGAAGGAAAAGCTATCTGCATCGTTTTCATTCTCATTAGGGACATAAGTGAATGCGCCTGTTGTTGGGTTCGTAATCGTGACCACGCCCTTCGTGGCTTGCGATTCTATTAGGTATGTCAATGATGAACCGATATCAACATCCGAACCTTTTAGCGTTCCGGCGTAGCTAGAGTCTTCAATTAGTCTTATTTCTAAGTTATTGGCAACTGGCGCATCGTTCACCGCTGCAATGTTAACTGCCACCATTACTGCAGCACTATTAACCGTGCCATCGTTCACAAAGAAGGTGAAGCTATCTGCACCGTTCTCATTGGGATTAGGGACATAAGTAAAATCTCCTGTTTTTTCCGTAATCGTGACCACGCCCTTCGTGGCCCGCAATCCAACTCGGTATATCAATGGGTCGGTATCAACATCGGAACCTGTTAGCTTTCCAATATATGGGGTATCTTCGGTGGTAGAAATGGTTTGCGCATCCGCAATTGGCGCATCGTTCACCGCAGTAATATTCACCGTAACGGTTGCTGCTACACTATCCGAACTTCCATCATTTACCTTGAAGGTAAAGCTATCTAAACCATTTGCATTCGGATTGGCCACATAAGTAAACTCTCCTGTTGTTGAATTCGTAATCGTAACCACGCCCTTCGTGGCTTGCGATCCTATTAGGTATGTGAATGATGAACCGATATCAACATCTAAACCTGTTAGCGTTCCAACATAGGTAGAGTCTTCAACTAGGCTTATTACCTGGGCATTGGCCACTGGCGCATCGTTCACCGCTGCAATGTTAACTACCACCGTTACTGGGGCACTATTAACCGTGCCATCGTTAACGAAGAAGGTGAAGCTATCTGATCCGTTCGCATCGGCATTAGGGACATATTCAAACGCCCCTGTTTTTGAATTCGTAATCGTGACAACGCCCTTTGCGGCCTGGGTTCCAATTCGGTAGGTCAATGGATCAATTCGGTAGGTCAATGGATCGATATCAACATCGGAAGCTGATAGCGTTCCAATATATGATGGAGTATCTTCTATGGTAGAAATGGTTTGCGCATCCGCAATTGGCGCATCATTTACCGCTACGACATTCACACTAGCTTGAATTGCGGATGCAGAAGTTAAATAACCGTCATAAGCTATAACACTGAAGGCACTCAGTATACCGTTGACGTTAGGTACTGCTGCAGTCCAAACTAGGCTTTCGCCTGCAGAAAGAAGAGTGTCGCCTGGAACAACAGCCAGACCGTTCTTAGTTAATGATCCACTGCTGGAAATTGACTCGATACGGAATGATAGAAGATCCTCTGTACCATCATTTACATCTGATGCAGTTCGTAGTGCTTCATAAGTAATAATGAAAGGAGTGTCTTCGGTTGCACCGTTAAGACTATTGATTTTAGTAAGCTTGGGCGCTGTATTATTAAAAGCCCCGATATCGAATGTAATGCGATTAAATCCACGCTGATCCAAACCATTGACAGGAAAAATCCTACTAATAATTGAATTACCAGCACCAATAGCAACGCTGCCTGCCCCCAAAGCCATGGTGAAGGTAGGCCCACCATTGTTTTGCAAAGGGCCAAGATTAAGTTGCGAACTGGTAACCGCAGTGGCCCATGCAGCAAGCCCTGATTGAGTAACAAGATTATTCGCCGGGGTGGAAGAACCAACCAAGTTGACAAAACCATTACCTGAATAATCGCCACCGGCTGTGCTATCGGCAATAATAGTGTTAGCAATGTTAAGTGTACTGCTGTTAGAGATACCACCGCCATTGGTGGCAGAATTGCCCACGATGGTAGAGTTACGAAGATTTAGTGTAGCAGAGTTTTTGATACCACCCCCATCCTGATTCGCAGTGTTACCCAAGATGGTGGAGTTATTGAGGGTAAGAGTACCAAGAATATTTTCGAGACCGCCGCCGTCGCCAGTGGTTGCTTTATTATTCGAAATGGTAGAATTAGAAACGGTAAGAGAACCTTCCGATCTAATGCCGCCAGCAAACTTAGCAGAATTATTTGAGATGGTGGAATTAATAACGGTGGTTGTTCCATTGTTTTCAATAGCCCCCCCTCCATTAGATGCGACATTATCCAAGAGTTTGGAATCAGCAAAGGCGAGGGTACCAAAGTTTTTGATGCCGCCACCATCTTCTTTGGCAATATTGCTCGAGAGAATGGAATTAGAAACGCTAAGTGATCCGAAAACATTTTCGATGCCACCACCAGAGTTAGTAGCAGCTTTATTATCTGAAATGGTGGAGTTAGAAACGCTAAGAGTGCCAATAGACCTAATGCCGCCACCAGAGTTTGCAGTATTTTTTGTAATAACCGAATTATTTGTGATGCTAACAGTACCATCGTTATTTTGTATACCACCACCACCGTTGATTGCCGTATTGCCTGAGAGGGTGGAATTAATGATGGTCACGGTACCGCTGTTTTGGATCCCGCCGCCGATAGTTGCTGTATTATCAGAAAGGGTAGAATCCGTAACGGAAAGGTTACCTAAGTTTTCGACACCACCACCGAAGTTCGCTTTATTGCCAATAATTGTGGAATTCGTAACGGAAAGGTCGCCTATGTTTTCGACACCACCACCGAAGTTCGCTTTGTTGCCAATAATTATGGAATTCGTAATGGAAAGGTTGCCGGAGTTATTGAAAGCACCACCATCGCCAGAGGTTATCGCCCCGGAAACAGTGACGCCTGAGATTGCAAGATTGCCACCAACATCAATGTTGAAAACACCAAAATTACGGTTTAGATTTCCATTGTCACCACTGATGATTAGTGAGGAAAAGCCCTGATTTGTAATCGTAAGAGTGCCTGCTACTTGTGCAGATGCTATAGTCGGCAAAGATGATTGCAGAGTGATGGTGCTTGCACCATTGGTGAAAAGTGAAGAAGCAAAAATAATCTCATCGTTGGCTGAGGTTAAGTTGGCACCAATGATTGCTTGCCTTAATGAACCTGGGCCTGAATCTGAATTCGTGGAAACTGTAAACTGCGCAAGTGTAAGGTTGGCGCTTGAGTAATTAATTGCACTTGCGATAGGAGAATTCGAAACTTGCCCAACTTGAAACTCGAGATATTCATCCCCATCTTTTCCCGTCAAATTGCTACTGGCCCCGATATCCGCTTGAGTTAGACTGGCAAACTGCTGAACAAACGCTTTGCCTGCATCTGTACTAGCAATCGAACAGCCATAAAGAAGAATATCAGCATCAGCAGTCAGCGATTTGCCCCACGATGCAATTTCCATTGCACTTGAACACAAATCCTTAGAATCAATCGACTGATTCCCAAACCACAAAACACCATCATCCCCATGGCTGATAATCCTAAGCACAGGGACATTGGTAAGGCCTTCAAGCGCCGTGGTGATCTGATTTACTACATTCAGGTTACTATCAATCGAAACAACCAAGGAACCTTTCAATTCATCAAAAGGGATGGTAGCAATGAGAGAAGAATCGATGATGACCACGCCTTTAGTTGCAGCGGCTTGCAAGGCAAGAGCATCGAACTTGTTTACTGGTTGAAAAGCTGAAGCAAAAAAGCCAGGGGAATCATTTGAGCAAAAATAAACCTGGGTGGCACGGTAGTCGGTTGGGTTTTGTAGTAGGCGAATGTCATCAATCAGCGTGACCGAACTTGCAGCACACTGGTTGCCTGAAATACCTACGCCAAGATCATGGAATCCGGGTATAGCATTGGCAACAGGAGTCAGCCTGACTTCCAGAGGTTCAACCGAAAGGCGACTACTTTTAGAATACCTGAATTTATTTTTAAAAGGGAACAGCGATTCAAACCACTTCTTAGAATTGCTATTATTCATTTAAATCTTATTTCCTAATAATTTTTGCTTTTGAACCTCGACTGACAAGCGCCAAACCATTTCCAAAACAAGTTATTCTTAAAATAAACTGCTAAAAGGCACAAAAATCTCAGTCAAGTTTAAGTAAAAATATTCCCTATTTGGGAAATATGGGAATCTCCAAAAAAACGACAATAATTGTTAAAATAGTTTTAAAAAGTTAAGTATTGGGCACTGCAGGGTTGATCATGCTCATTTAGTATTAACTTGGGATGGGCAAATCATGCAGATTTGGGCTCGTCACAGAACCTTTTGAGAAAATTTGAATAGACAAAAAACCAAAGCCTATGCCACTTCTTAGAGGGGAAATTCTAATTAGGCCCCCAGAGCCAAAACTTCCACCTTGGCCTGCAGCAAAGCTTTATGATTTGAGCAAAATGGAGGTAAGCCACCTTTGAAGCGGAGCGGCAGTCAAGTATCCAAAAGCTTACCATTTTTTAACATGCTCACATAGTCAGTGAACGTTTTAATTTTCCATATGGTATTTTAAGTGCGGAGTTTCTAGGCGCTGATAATGAACTGAATCTTGAGTATAAAGGTTATGCTCGTGTTGCAGATGGGGAGATAGGTACGATATTTATTCTGAAGCAATAAATTTGGTAGAAAACGGTTAGAATTCAGGTAGCCCAATATTGTTATTCAACAAAGGACTTTCTTGAAAAAACGATTGAAAATTTGTCATAAACGCCCGCAGTGGGTAATCTAAATCTTTGATTTGTGACATTTATTTCTTAAAAAAACCCTGATTAATTTCCAGAGTAAGAATTTCTTTGATATCATTTTTGAATCTTTCAATCGTCCTTTTAGAGACCCCAAAGTCCTCTGCAATTTCTGCAGGGGAATGGCCTTGAAGAATTAAACAAAACACTTTCTTTCTATTTTCATCTTGAAGTTTCATCATTACTAAATCAAGAGATTCTTCAAGTATTAATTTTTCATCCAAAAACAGCGGGTCAGTGCTTACATCCTCTTTAGAATCGAATGGCTTTTCAATTCGCACATCCCGTGCCTGGCTCAAATAGAACTCTAGCTTACTGTTGCATTTCCAAATGGTCATTTTGGCAAGCAAGTACCACATTTCTTCCCAACTAGCAGGCTTGAAATTTCCTTTTTGCAACGCTGTAAAAAAGTTACGAAAAACCGATTGAACAATATCTTCTGGGTCTAACTTAGAAACTAAAAGCTTGTCAATTTTAGTCAGGGCAAAGGGGACTAATCTTTTCAGAAGACGGATAATTTCTTCTGAATCGTTATAATTTATAGGTCCGGGAGCGGGCAATTCGTGATCCATTAAACTAATCCTGAAATTCTCTAAAAAGAAAGCAAGAGCTAAAATTTAAAGTACCCTAATTGACATTGGAGGTAAAGTTTAAATTTTATTAAGAATTTAAAAAATATGGTTAAATCAAGGAAAAGGACCTTGAAATTTATACTAAAAACGAAAAAGGCTGGGAACCTATAAGGGCCCCAGCCTTTAAAGGAATTAACAAAGGATTAGAAGGAAACACCGTTTCGTAAATTAGAATCCCCTGCGAAGAAATCATCGAGAAGTTTGTAATCGTTGTTGTTGTAAACTTTTACTCGGGGGGCACCGCCTACTCCGGCTCCTGCAAGTAGGTCTAGTTTTCCATCCTTGTTGTAGTCGCTAGCTCCCAGTACCGCACCGCCAGTAAAGGATGATTCAAAAACTTGAATCTCTTGCTCTAATAGGCCTGTGCTGGCATCAAAAATTCGGATGAGAGGTAACCCACCAGCTCCCAGTGCAACTGCAATTTCAGGATTAAGGTCTGAATCAAAGTTGCCGGTAAATACGGAAGCCCCCACATTCAACTGCGGATCATAAGCAAAGAATTCCCGAATTATTTGGAAAGTTACTCCGTCAAAGATTTTTATGTGTGATGCGCCACCTGGTCCCGCAGCAACGATAACATCCAATACTCCATCAAGATTTGTATCCGCCAAGCTTACGGAAATACCGCCTCTGAATTGGGGAGCAAAAACAAAGGTGGAAATCATTTCAGCGCCGGTAATTAGATTGAATATTTTTAAGTGAGGGCCACCACCTGAACCTGCACCAGTTACTAGAGCGTTAACGCCATTGATTACTCCTGCAGAAATGCTAACTCCGCCTAAAAATGAAGGTTCATAGGCAAAAAATGTTTTTTGCTCAGAATTATCTGATCCATTCCTTAAGCTAATTCGAGGGCCACCCCCTGCCCCCGGAGCACAAGCATATTCAACTTTACCGTCTCCATCTAAATCCGGGACTGCAGTAGTATTAATTGGTCCTTGATATCCAGTTTCAAATACTTGGACTTTTTGTTCAGTTCCATCCGAATTTCTTATGGTCAATTGTCCTCCAACTGAAGGTGGAGCATTTGGACTATTCTCAGTGCTTGGAACACTAATAAATGTTGGTATTTGAAGGATTGGTGTTGGTGTTGGTGTTGGTGTTGGTGTTGGTGTTGGTGTAGGTGTTGGTGTAGGTGTTGGTGTAGGTGTTGGTGTTGGTGTAGGTGTAGGTGTAGGTGTAGGCGTTGGTGTTGGTGTTGGTGTAGGCGCTGGTGTTGGTGTAGGCGTTGGTGTTGGTGTTGGTGTAGGTGTTGGTGTAGGTGTTGGTGTTGGTGTTGGTGTTGGGGTAGGTGTTGGGGTAGGTGTTGGGGTTGGTGTAGGCGTTGGTGTTGGTGTTGGTGTTGGCGTTGGTGTTGGTGTTGGTGTTGGTGTTGGTGTTGGTGTTGGTGTTGGTGTTGGTGTTGGTGTTGGTGTTGGTGTTGGTGTTGGTGTTGGTGTTGGTGTTGGTGTTGGTGTTGGTGTTGGTGTT
>Ga0114974_10000717_pt1 | contig 27345 bp, 28 predicted proteins | sample S_130206_EF_Meta_FD_87318 | JGI IMG/M metagenome (GOLD analysis project Ga0114974, IMG submission 87318) | Freshwater microbial communities from Lake Simoncouche, Canada to study carbon cycling - S_130206_EF_MetaG | ecosystem: Environmental > Aquatic > Freshwater > Lake | place: Lake... | reverse complement strand
TTTTCCAGATAAATATTCCAATAATATAGGATCGGCGTTTTTAAATGTTGGCGGTTGCTCCGTAATAGTTGCTACTCTTTTTTTGTTTAATTTCATCGTTACATCTGCCGCTGTTGTAAAAAGTAATGCCGACATAAAAGGATTGTTGATATAAGGAATTAGAAAATTTAAACCTTCTTCAATGTTTAAAATCTTTACTTCTTCTTCCGTTTGGTACTTGAAAGTTAAGGCAAGTTTCAACTGAATCTCATCAACATTAGTACGAATATAAATATTCATTAATTCAGGATTTCCTATTGTTTTTGCCATAGTAAGTTTGGCAAAAGTTCCGTCAGAAATACTTTCTTTTACACGGTTAAAAAATGTGGTATAGGTAATTGTATTGGGCATAATTTTATTATTTTAAAAAGTAACCCTTTCAAATATAAATCGAAAGGGTTAATTATTTAATCTCTTTTAGGACTGTTTTTCTTTTCTCTTTTCTCCTCTTTCTTTTCCTTAGCGGTTTTCAAAGGCTCTTTTTTTTGTGTTTTCTTTGCGTCTTGACTCTTTGCCATGCTATTAAGTTTTAATTATTAGTATCAAATTTATATAAGTAAAGATAAAAAATATTTTTTATTTCGAGTTGTAATTGCAGTTTAAAAATAATGCTCCAACTGCAAAGGCAATTGGAGCATTTTCTTTTAGAATTAAAAGTTTAATTAACTAAAACCCATTCGCCTGAGGCCAATAAGCTTTCTGCTTTTTTAAATTTCATTTCCTCAATCGTACCAGAGGAAACTTGCTGAATTTTAACCGAATCATTTCTATTGATTTTCGGCATTTCACGAATGATTGTTTCAGTAACTTGTCGCTGTTGCGTTTCTCCTGCTTCACGATTGGCACTTTCACTGCTTACAATTTCTTCTTTACTTATTTTATAATTTTCTTTCTGACGTACTTCTTTTGCTTCTTGAATTTTCGGAGCATTTTGTTGTGGTAAATCGCCTTTAAATAAGAAAGAAATAACTTCTTTATTTACACCATTTATCATGTTACTAAACAATTTAAATGCTTCAAATTTGTAAATTAGTAGAGGGTCTTTTTGTTCGTGAACAGCCAATTGAACCGATTGTTTCAATTCGTCCATTTTACGCAAGTGCTTTTTCCAAGCTTCATCTACAATTGCCAAAGTAATGTTTTTCTCAAAATCGGCTATTAATTGTTTTCCTTCCGTTTCGTAGGCTTTTTTCAAATCGGTAACCACTTCCAATGATTTAATACCATCAGAAAAAGGAATTACGATACGCTCGAAATGATTGTTTTTATCTTCATATACATTTTTTATGATTGGATATGCTTCTCTCGCGCTTCGTTCTACTTTTTCATGGTAATAATTTGAGGCCGCTCTGTATGCTTTTCCTGTCAATTCAATTTCAGTCAATTTCAAGAAATCACTTTCAGAAACTGGTGATGTAATGGAGAAATAACGAATCAATTCGAATTCAAAATTCTTGAAATCACTTGCCATTTTATTGTTGTTCACAATCAATTCGCAGGTATCATACATCATATTGGCGATATCCAATTTCAATCGTTCCCCAAACAATGCATGGCGACGACGTTTGTAAACCACTTCACGTTGCGCATTCATTACATCATCATATTCAAGTAAACGTTTACGAACACCGAAGTTATTTTCTTCTACTTTTTTCTGTGCTCTTTCGATAGATTTGGTCATCATAGAATGCTGAATGACCTCGCCTTCTTTCAATCCCATTCTGTCCATCACTTTTGCAACACGCTCAGAACCAAATAAACGCATCAAGTTGTCTTCAAGCGAAACATAAAATTGTGAACTTCCAGGATCCCCTTGACGACCTGCACGACCTCTCAACTGACGGTCAACACGACGCGAATCATGGCGTTCTGTTCCAATAATTGCCAAACCACCAGCAGCTTTCACTTCAGCAGATAATTTAATATCCGTTCCACGACCTGCCATATTGGTTGCAATGGTAACTACTCCAGCTTTACCAGCTTCTTCAACAATTTGTGCTTCTTGCTTGTGCATTTTGGCATTCAATACGTTGTGATTTACACCACGCATTTTCAACATTCGACTTAATAACTCTGAAATTTCTACCGAGGTTGTACCAATTAATACAGGTCTTCCCGCTGCTGATAATTCCGTTACATCTTCAATTACAGCATTGAATTTTTCACGTGTAGTTTTATAAATTAAATCTTCTTTATCGTGTCTTGACATTGGTCGGTTCGTAGGAATTTCAACCACATCCAATTTGTAAATTTCCCAAAGTTCGCCTGCTTCAGTAACTGCAGTTCCTGTCATACCTGCTAATTTGCTGTACATTCTGAAGTAATTCTGTAATGTTACTGTTGCAAATGTTTGCGTTGCGGCTTCAATTTTTACGTTTTCTTTAGCTTCAATTGCTTGGTGCAAACCATCAGAATAACGACGACCGTCCATGATACGACCTGTTTGTTCATCAACAATCATGATTTTATTGTCCATGATTACATATTCTACATCTTTTTCAAAAAGAGAGTAGGCTTTCAATAATTGTGTTAGAGTATGAATACGTTCACTTTTGATACTGAAATCTTGAAATAATTTTTCTTTTTCTTCAGCTTCAGCATCCGAATCTAATTTTTTCTTTTCAATAGTAGCAATTTCAGTTCCAATATCTGGAAGTAAGAAGAAATTGCTATCAGTATCTTTAGAAAGGAATTTGATTCCATTGTCAGATAATTCTACTTGGTTGTTTTTTTCTTCAATTACAAAATACAAGGCTTCATCCACAAGATGCATATCTCTTTTGTTGTCTTGTAAATATTGATTTTCAGTTTTTTGAAGCAATTGTTTGATTCCTTCTTCACTCAAAAATTTGATTAGCGCTTTGTTTTTAGGCAAACTTCTGTATGAACGCAACAAGTTGAAACCTCCGTCTTTTGTATTTCCTTCTTTAATCAATCGCTTGGCTTCCGTTAAAAAACCATTCGCTAATTGTCTTTGAAGATTTACTAAATTTTCGATTTTTGGTTTCAATTCATTGAACTCATGGCGATCACCTTGAGGAACAGGTCCAGATATAATTAAAGGCGTTCTTGCATCATCAATCAAAACGGAATCGACCTCATCTACAATTGCAAAATTGTGTTTTCTTTGCACTAATTCTGCAGGAGAATGCGCCATATTATCTCTCAAATAATCGAAACCAAACTCGTTATTTGTTCCGTAAGTGATATCTGCTTCGTACGCTTTTCTTCTTTCGTCAGAATTCGGTTGGTGGTTATCAATACAATCTACAGTTAAACCATGGAATTCGAATAAAGGAGCTTTCCAAGTACTATCTCTTTTTGCCAAGTAATCATTCACAGTTACTAAATGCACTCCATTTCCAGTTAATGCATTCAAATAAAGTGGTAAGGTAGCTACTAAAGTTTTTCCTTCACCCGTTTGCATTTCTGCAACTTTTCCACCGTGAAGCACCATTCCTCCAATTAATTGCACATCATAATGAACCATGTCCCAAGTAATCTGCTTTCCAGCAGCACTCCAAGAATTAGCCCAAACTGAATTTTCGCCTTCTAAGGTAATGTATGTTTTTGATGCAGAAAGTTCTCTGTCTTTTGCAGTAGCTGTAACTTTTATCGAGGTATTTTCTTTAAAACGTTTTGCAGTTTCTTTGATTACGGCAAAAGCTTCAGGAAGAAGGTCGTTTAATGTTTTTTCTGAAATTTCATATGCTTCTTTTTCAAGTGCATCAATTTCTACATAAAGATCTTCTCTTTTATCAATGTCTTCAATGGATTCTACTTCCAATTGAAGGGCTGCAATTTTAGCATCTTTTTCAGAACGAGCTTGTTTGATTACATCTTTAAAATAAGCAGTTTTTGCTCTTAGTTCGTCGTGAGACAATCCTTCTAAAACACTTTCGAAAGCCCTGATTTTTGTAATATTTCCTTGTAATGCTTTGACATCTTTTTGAGATTTATCACCTACGAAAACTTTAAGTATGCTATTTATGAAACTCATAATATAATTTCTATTTCTATTTATAATAAGGTAAGCAAATTTAACCAAAAAAAAAGCCTCGATGGAGACTTTTCATTGGTTTTAATATTTTTTTAATATTCGTCCTCGTTCCAAAGATAATCTTCGTCAGTTGGATAGTCTGGCCAAATTTCTTCCATTGATTCATATATCTCTCCCTCATCTTCTATAGATTGTAGGTTTTCTACTACTTCAAGCGGCGCACCAGCTCTGATAGCGTAGTCAATAAGTTCATCTTTGGTCGCAGGCCACGGTGCATCACTTAAATAAGATGCTAATTCTAATGTCCAATACATTTTCTACTTATTTTTAGTTTATGCAAAAATAAATTTTTTACTTAAAAAGTCAAGTTAAATTTCATTTATTTTACAAAATAGTTAAGAACGTTTGTTTTTTGTTACTCCTTTTATTAATAAAATACTGAAAAACAATTATTTATATTCGTATTTTATCGTTTCAAATTACTTTCTTGGAATCCATTTCACTTCATCCGCTTTTAGGTCATAACTCAACTTTCGTGCCAACACAAAAAGGTAGTCAGAAAGGCGATTTAAGTATTTTATAGCGTTATTGTCTACGGGTTCATTGTGGTCTAAATGTACCGCAAGTCTTTCGGCACGTCGGCAAACACAACGAGCAATATGACAATATGACACGGTTGTATGTCCGCCTGGTAATACAAAATGAGTCATTGGAGGAAGCGAATCTTCCATGGCGTCTATTTCATTTTCTAATAATTCAATATCATTTTCAATTATTCCGAGGTTTTTCAGTCGCAATTCTCCGTTTTTCTTGACTGCTTTTTCAGGCGGCGTGGCTAAAATTGCTCCAACAGTAAACAATCGATCTTGTACTTCGATTAAAATATCTTTATAGTGAGCATTCATTTCTTGGTCACGAATCAATCCAATATGCGAATTTAATTCATCGACCGTTCCGTAACTTTCTATTCTAATGTGATCTTTAGGAACTCTTGTGCCTCCAAAAAGTGCCGTCGTTCCTGTATCTCCAGTTTTTGTATATACTTTCATTTTAAAGTTTATTTGGTTATTTGGTAATTTGTGTATTTGATTCTCAATAAATCAAATCAGCAAATTATGGAACTAACTATTTCTTAGTGTCGCTTTCTATCAAACCATCGCGCAAACGGATAATTCTGTGCGCGTAAGCTGCCACTTCTTCTTCGTGAGTTACTATAATTACAGTATTTCCCAATTTGTGAATGTCACCAAATAATTTCATGATTTCTTCCGAAGTTTTACTGTCTAAATTTCCTGTTGGTTCATCTGCAAGAATAATAGAAGGATTGTTTACCAAAGCTCTAGCAACAGCTACACGTTGGCGTTGTCCTCCAGAAAGTTGGTTGGGTTGGTGGTCCATTCGGTCTGCTAAACCCACTTGATTTAACACTTCTTCGGCTCTGATTTTTCTTTCTGATTTTGAATATCCTGCATAAACCATTGGTAAAGCCACATTGTCTAAAGCAGTCGTTCTTGGTAAAAGGTTGAATGTTTGAAATACAAAACCAATTTCTTTATTTCTAATTTCGGCCAATTCATCATCGTGCATTTTGCTGACGTCTTTTCCATTCAGAATATAGCTTCCCGATGTTGGCGTATCCAAACAACCTAATAAATTCATCAAAGTAGATTTTCCTGAACCTGAAGGTCCCATCAATGCTACATATTCTCCTTTATTTATCTCTAAATCAATTCCTTTAAGCACATAAACGATTTCATTTCCAAGAGCAAAATCTCTTTTAATGTTGGTGATTTGTATTAGTGGATTTGCCATTTTTATTTGGGATAGGATTTTAATTAGTTAAAATGTACTGTGTTTATTTTTCTTGGGTTTAAAAGTACAAAAAGGAACTATCGAATTCCTAATTCCAACTATTTTTTTAACGTATTGTTTTCAAAATTAAACCCGAATTACAAAATGTTCTTTTTCTTGTTCTTTTCTTATAAAGGCAAAACCGTAAATAAAAGTATCAATAGTAACAGTAAAAGTAGAATTTTGAATGATTGTTTTCCAAAACGAATTATTAGTTGAACTGTTGTAAATTCCATCAAAAATAAAACAAGTATCGTTATTAGTTTTGTCTAAAATAGCATCCAATGCCAAAGTATTTGTATTGAAATAAGTAACATCAATAAATACAAAATCAACTTTGAAAACGGAAGAAGCATTTTTTGGTTTATTCTCAAGAAAGTTAAGTCCTTCTTTAAATTCAAAGTAATGACAAACTCGATTGAATAGTTTTTCTTTCTTTTTTTTGATTTGAAAGTCGGAAAAATAAGGTTTCAATTCGGTTTTTCCATAAAAACATTTTGTTACCAATAAAAATACAAATGGCGAATGTACACCATGTTCGTTCTTGGAGTTCCAAAGAAATTGGAGGTATGATTTAATTTGAAATAACATAAAGTATTTAAACAATGTTTAATAAAGTAGGCGTAAAGATACAAAAGTCAAAATTAAGACTTTTAATTCTATCTTTGCGGTCGTGGTATTATCACAAAAAGTAATACCGTTTTATTATGAAATTGAACGAAGAATTAGCGCATACAAAAGCAATAACATCCGAAGAAATTGACCAATGCATTGCTGTTTTGTCTCAATTAGTTTCGGATACCAACCAAATATTTGATATTCCTACAGCCCAAAGAACAGCTTTGATTAAAGCCGCGGGACAATTTTCTCGCCCCGATCGAGATGAATTTTCACGTAGAATAAAAGACGGAAAGTTAGCTGCCAAACGCAAATTAGAAAAGAAAGATAGAACTGCTCGCAAGGAAACTGGAATTCGCCATGCCCGAGAAGCAAGTGTTTTTATTGCCCCTAAATTGTTGGCAATGAACGAGCTTTCTAACAAAGAACAACGCGAATTAGAAACCCCTCGAAATTGCTATGTATGCAAAACGGAATTTACCAAAATGCATCATTTTTATGATACGATGTGTTCTGATTGTGGTGATTTTAATTATGCCAAACGTTTTCAAACTGCCGATGTAAATGGGCAAATCGCTGTAATAACAGGTTCTCGATTAAAAATTGGTTACCATATTAGTTTGATGCTTTTGAGAGGTGGCGCAACTGTAATTGCGACGACTCGTTTTCCTGTGGATTCGGCTTTGCGATTTGCCAAAGAAGATGATTTTATGGATTGGGGACACAGACTAAAAATTCATGGATTGGATTTGCGTCACATTCCGAGTGTGGAAATTTTCTGCAATTTTATTGAGCAAAAATACGGTCGTTTGGATATTCTCATAAATAATGCCGCTCAAACCGTGCGACGACCTGCTGGCTTTTATACCCATTTAATGGAAAATGAAGAAAAACCAATTGCTACTTTGCCAATAAACGCTCAGAATTTATTATTGGATCACACCAATTGTCTCGATGAATTAAAAGTGCTAACTACCGGCTTTTCATCCAATGAAAATATGCCAGTAACTTGGCACGGACCAGAGCCTGGAATTGGTTTGCGGGCTTCCGCCAAATTATCTCAAATTCCGTATTCATTCGATAAGGCATTGGTGGCGACCGAAGTTTTCCCAGAAGGCGAGTTGGATGCCGATTTGCAACAAGTCGATTTACGAAAAACGAACAGTTGGCGATTGAAATTGGGACAAATAGAAACCACCGAAATGATTGAAGTGCAACTCGTAAATTCTGTTGCGCCTTTTATGTTGTGCAACCGCCTTTCGGAAGTGATGAAAAAAGACCATACAGGTAAAAAACACATTATAAATGTTTCGGCAATGGAAGGAAAATTTTACCGAGATTTCAAGGAAGACCGCCATCCACATACGAATATGGCGAAAGCTGCTTTGAACATGCTCACACATACTGCTGCAGGAACTTTGGCAAAAGATGGGATTTTTATGAATGCCGTAGATACGGGTTGGGTAACCGACGAAGATCCTGCCGAATTAGCCAAAAGAAAACAGGAAGAACAAGATTTTCAGCCGCCTTTGGACATTGTTGACGGGGCTGCCCGCGTTATGGATCCTTTGTTTGACGGGATTAATTCAGGGAAACATTGGTGTGGGAAATTCTTGAAAGATTATAGACCGATTGCTTGGTAAATCCCCTCCCCAGCCCTCCCCGAAGGGGAGGGAGCCTAAATGGGAAACTCGCAACGGATAAAAAACCCACAACAGAATTAGATTTTGTTGTGGGTTTTACAATTTTTTTCTGTGAAAATCTGTATTTTATTAAAGTATTATTTTTTTTTTACAACAATAGTTACAAACTTTTTGTGAACTTCGTGTTTTTTTCTCCGTGAACCTTCGTGAAATATTTTTCAAAAAGAAATTCTGGATTTCAATAAAATTAAAAAGCTCGGACTATAAATCCGAGCAATTGAGTTATTCTGTTATACAAACTGCAAAATAGGTTTGCAGTTATTTCTTGTCTTTTTTTGGTGATTGAAGTGCTATGGCAAATGCAATTCCAAATAACAGCGTGATTAGTCCTGCAAAATATGGAATTAGGCTAGACATCTTTGCTGTTTTGTATTAGTTTCAAATAAATACCAAATGCTAATATCGACGGAACCCAAATTCCAATAAAAATTGCTTGATCCTTGTTCCCCTGAAAATATAAAATCTCTGAAAAAACTAGAGAAAGTAATGCCGAAATAAATAAAAGTTTATCGGATAATGTGAATTTTTTTAACATTTTGAAATTTTAAAATTGTTTATAAATAGATGTCCAAGTAAATCTAGGAACATAAAACCATTTTTTCTTATTTACATCAATTTTTATTAAAACATTATGTGTTGTTGTAGCAGTTTGTCTTCTAAAATGAAACGTATTGCTTTTCTATCATTTATTATTCAACGATATTTAAATTTCTAAAAAACAAAATCCCCAACACATTAAACGGTTCCGTTAAAAGTGTTGGGGATAAATTACTGTTGATTAAAATCCTCATTTAATTCTCCTTTTTGGGTTAAGAGTTTTCCATTTTACTCGAAAGTTCAAACCAGCGTTCTTCTTTCGTTTCCATTTTAGAAATGATATTTTTCAATTCGTTTGCCTTTTTCTCAATATCATTTTCAGCCACTTTTCCATCAGAAAACAATTGTTCAATTTTGGCTTTGTCCAATTCTAAATCCTTGATTTCTCTTTCAATTTTTTGAAATTCTTTCTGCTCATTGAAAGTCAAATTCCCTGTTGGATTGTTTTGTTTCCAATCTTTTTTCTCCGACTTATTGTCTTCTTTTTGAGCCACATCAACACTGTCTTCGTAGGCTCTAAAATCAGAATAATTCCCAGGGAAATTCTCAATTACACCATCACCTCTAAAAACAAATAAATGATCTACAATCTTATCCATAAAATAACGGTCGTGCGAAACTACAAGCAAACATCCTGGATAATCCAAAAGGAAACTTTCCAAAACATTCAAAGTCACAATATCCAAATCATTTGTTGGTTCATCAAGAATCAAAAAGTTAGGATTTTGAATCAAAACCGTACATAAATATAATCTTTTTAACTCGCCACCACTTAGTTTTTCTACAAAGTCATATTGTTTTTTGCTGTCAAATAAAAACCGTTCTAATAATTGTGATGCCGAAATGATTTTCCCTTTCGTCAACGGAATGTATTCGCCGTATTCTTTAATAATGTCAATTACACGTTGCCCCGGTTTCGGGTTAATTCCGCTTTGCGTATAATAACCAATTTTTATTGTATCGCCCACAACTACTTTTCCACCGTCAAGCGGAAGTGTTCCTGTAAGTAAATTCAAAAAAGTAGATTTTCCAGTTCCATTTTTTCCAATAATTCCAATGCGTTCTCCCCTTTGAAAGTCGAAACTGAAATTATCCAAAATGGTCAAATCCTTAAATTTCTTAGAGATTTTGTGAAGCTCAATAATCTTGCTTCCCATGCGCTCCATATTGATTTCTAATTCTACCACATTCTCCCGGCGACGGTTTTGTGCTTTTTCCTTAATCACATAAAAATCATCCTGACGCGATTTCGACTTAGTAGTTCGTGCTTTTGGTTGGCGACGCATCCATTCTAATTCTTTTACAAATAAGTTTTGTGCTTTGTCCACACTCGAATTTTCAGAGGCAATTCGCTCTTCTTTTTTCTCTAAGTAATAAGAATAATTTCCTTTATATTGGTATAATTTTCCGTTGTCTAACTCTATAATTTCGTTGCATACACGCTCCAAAAAGAACCGGTCGTGCGTTACCATAAACAACGTAATATTTTCTTTTGCAAAATAACTTTCAAGCCACTCAATCATCTCTAAATCCAAGTGATTCGTCGGTTCATCAAGGATTAATAAATCAGGTCGATTGATTAAAATAATTGCTAATGATAATCTTTTCTTTTGTCCACCTGAAAGATTTTTAACTTTCAATTTAAAATCTTCCAACTTCAATTTGAACAAAATTTGCTTGTATTGCGTTTCAAAATCCCACGCATTATGTTGGTCCATTCCGTCAAACGCTTTTTGGTAATTTTCTTCATCTTCAGGATTTTCCAACGCTTTTTCGTAAGCTTCAATCACTTTCAAAACAGGATTGTCCGAAGCGAAAATACTTTCCTCAATGGTTAATTCGTCTTGCAAATTATTATTCTGAGACAAAAACGCCATTTTTATGCCTTTTCTCAAAACCACTTTACCAGTATCCGATTCATCAATACCGTTTATGATGCTCATAATAGTAGTTTTTCCCGAGCCATTCTTAGCTATAAAGGCAATTTTCTGGTCTTTATTAATTCCAAAAGAAATGTTTTCAAAAAGGGTTCTTTCTCCAAAAGATTTAGAGATATTTTCGACAGATAAGTAATTCACAAGTATATTTTTTTGCAAAAGTAAGGCTTTGAACCTCAAGAAGCAATCTTTTAATTTGGAGCGAATTGAATGACTTTTAATTATTAATTGTATTCCCGCTATCATTCCAATCTGCAATATTGCTTTTTGTCAAGCAATATCGCAGGATTTTCCCTTCTATCGGGGCTATTGGAGAAATGCTTTTTGTGTTTATTATTTTCCGCGAAAATTAACTATATTTGTTTCTAAATTATGTTGAAATGGATGCTCCGAAAAAAAAATCTACCGAAAAAAAAATAGATAGTGCCCAAGAGCCAACGACCGAATATAAAAAAATAACTGATTTTTCTACTGAAAAAGAGGAAGAAATGCATCCAATTTTAGCTCAATTACTAGAGAAAGCTTTGGAACAATCAGAACAAGGGTTGGGTCGACCACATGAAGAAGTTTGGGCTGAAATGAAAGCAAAGTATAATTTTAAATAGGGATGTTTAAAATTTATTGGAAATCCTTATCCGAAATTACATTTTCAGAAGAAATGCTTTTTATTTTAAGCAAATGGAATCAATCAGAAGTTGATAAGTTTGCTTTTTTAGTCGATGAAAATTTAAAGAGAATTGCACTAAATCCCTTCATAGGAAAACCTGTAAAATCAATTTATAAAGTAGTAATTTCAAAACAAACAACGCTTTATTATAAAGTTATAGAAAGTGAAAACAGAATCGAATTACTTATTTTCTGGAATAACCAAAAAAACCTGCCGACTTAATTAAGTTGCTTTAAAATCTAACTATGCAACTCTCCGTAATCATCCTCAACTATAATGTGCGCTACTTTTTGGAGCAATCTGTTTTAAGTGTTCAAGAAGCACTTTCAAACATTGACGGCGAAATTATTGTAGTCGATAATAATTCATCAGACGACAGTTGTCAAATGATGAAAACACGGTTTCCAAACATAAAACTCATCGAAAATACGGAGAATTTTGGTTTTCCAAAAGGGAATAATATTGCTGTGGCTCAAGCCAAAGGCGACTATATTTGTATCTTAAATCCTGATACAGTTGTTGCTGAAGATACTTTTGAAAAAATTCTAGCATTCACTGAAAAACATACTGATATAGGAATTGCAGGTTGCAAACTAATTGATGGAACAGGGAATTTTTTACCAGAGAGCAAGCGTGGTATTCCAACTCCTTTTGTGGCAATTACCAAAATTTTCGGATTTTATAAATTATTTCCAAAAACAACCCTTTTTAATCGGTATTATGCTCAACATTTGTCTGAAAATGAAACTGGAAAAGTCGATATTCTTGTGGGTGCTTTTATGATTATGAAACGGGAATTATATCTCGAAATTGGTGGTTTTGACGAGGATTGCTTTATGTATTCAGACGATATTGATTTGTCTTATAGGGTTTTGCAAAAAGGAAAATCGAATTACTATTTCCATAAAACTACCGTGATTCATTACAAAGGCGAAAGCACGATTAAAGATGGATTGTATATGAAACGCTTTCGTGAGGCAATGCAATTTTTTTATAAAAAACACTTCCAAATGTCAATTGTATTCGATTTTTTCATGAAACTAGGCGCCTTCTTTTTTGCATTGGTGAAGAAAAATCAAAGTAAGTTGAAAGAACTGCAAATTAATGAATACGTTCTGATTTCGGAAGATGAAAATCTAAAAAACAAATTGGAAATACAGTTACATAAAAAACTACATTGGCAATCAAAAATTGAAGTAAATAACCTATTTTCGCATAGTATTCCAAACAAAAAGCAAACAGAAATCCTATTTGATAACACTAGTTTGTCTTTCAAACAAATCATTTCTGTTTTAGAAGCGAATAAAAATCAAGGTTTTACCTTTAAAATTATTCCAAAAAATACTTTATTTATGATTGGAAGTAATAATAGTAATGATAAAGGAACGGTTTTTAAAATCGATTAAAAAATACATTTAATGCAGTTATTGTTTAAAATAAATAGTAATTTTGCAAATTGAATACACAAAAACAACTTTAGTTTAAGGATATGGCAAAGTTTGAATTGAAATTACCCAAAATGGGAGAAAGCGTTGCTGAAGCGACAATCACCAATTGGTTGAAAAAAGTAGGTGAAAAAATCGAAGTTGATGAAGCAGTTTTGGAAATAGCTACCGATAAAGTAGATAGTGAAATCCCTTCAGAAGTTTCAGGAGTTTTAACTGAAATCCTTTTTGATGTTGATGCAATTGTCAAAGTAGGACAAACTATCGCAATAATTGAAACAGAAGGTAGTGTTACTGATGCGCCAGTTCATGAAGTAATAACAGAAGCAGTTGCAGCAGTTCAAGAAACAATTGAAGTGGCTAAAAATGTAGTTTCAACGCCAGTAAATTTTTCGGATTCTGATAAATTCTTTTCTCCATTGGTAAAAAACATTGCCAAACAAGAAGGGATTTCTATTGCTGAATTAGAAGCAATAACCGGTTCAGGAAAAGAAGGTCGCGTTACAAAAGAAGATATTTTGAAATTTGTCGAAAGTCGAAAATCAAGTGATATTGCTCCAGTTTCAAAACCAGCAACTAGCAACCAACAACCAAAAGCTATACCAGTTTCAGTAAACGGTGGCGATGAAATTGTAGAAATGGACAGAATGCGCAAGCTGATTTCTGGATACATGATGGCTTCAATAAATACATCTGCTCACGTGCAATCTTTTATTGAAGTTGATGTTACCAACATATGGAAATGGCGCGAAAAGAATAAGAATGCTTTTGAAAAAAGAGAAGGAGAGAAGTTGACTTTTACTCCAATTTTTATGGAAGCCGTTGCCAAAGCATTGAAGGATTTTCCAGGAATGAATATTTCAGTTGATGGCGATTATATCATCAAAAAGAAAAACATCAACCTTGGAATGGCAGCTTCGTTACCAAATGGTAATTTGATTGTCCCAGTTATTAAAAATGCCGATCAATTAAATTTGGTAGGAATGGCAAAAGCGGTAAACGATTTAGGAAACCGAGCTAAAGCAGGAAAATTGAAACCAGACGATACACAAGGCGGAACTTATACGGTAACCAATGTAGGTACTTTTGGAAGTGTCTTCGGAACACCAATTATCAATCAGCCGCAAGTTGGGATATTAGCATTAGGTGCCATTCGTAAAGTTCCTGCAGTTATTGAAACTCCCGAAGGTGATTTTATAGGAATTAGAAACAAAATGTTCTTATCACACAGTTACGACCACCGTGTTGTAGATGGTGCTTTGGGTGGAAGTTTCGTAAAACGGGTAGCCGATTATTTAGAAGCTTTCGATGTGAATAGAGAATTCTAAAATTCAAAAATAGATTTATTTAAATGACCTCAATTGAGGTCATTTTTTTTGGTTAATAATTAACAAAATCCAACTTTAATAATTGTAAATTTGAATATAACTTATTATTAATCAAACACATAGAAAAAATGAAGACAATTAGATATTTGATATTGGTATTAGTTTTGTTTGTTTCAAATGTATGCTTTTCTCAATTTGGAACACTTGATGTTGCGTTTGGTACCGAAGGGAAAGTAATTACTCCTTTTGAAGGTTTTGACGCATCAGTGCAGTCTGTTTTGGTTCAACCGGATAAGAAAATTGTTGCTGGTGGAAGCGTTTCTAAAAGCGCAAAAAGTCAATTCAGTTTAGCAAGATATAATAGTGATGGTAGGCTAGATGAAACGTTTGGAAATTTGGGTTTGGTGATTGCAGATTATCCTGAACAAATGGTGCTGTCGAATATCGTTTTACAATCCGACGGAAAAATTATCGCAGGGGGGAATTTATACAATCCAACTTTTTCAATTTCTCATTTTGTTTTACTTAGATTTGATAGTAACGGCGTTTTAGATACAGCATTTGGTACTGATGGACGTGTGGTTACTAATTTCAGTGATAAGTTGGATAGAATGACTTCCTTAATTGTGCAAAGTGATGGTAAAATTATTGCCTCGGGATCAACTTCTGACGATCTTAATTATAGCGATTTTGCTTTAGCAAGGTACAATTCAGATGGTTCAGATGATTTAATTTTTGGTAATAACGGAAGGACCATTTCTTCAATTAGAACTTGGGATTTTGGATATGCAATAACGCTTCAAGATGATGATAAAATAATTGTTTCGGGTGCAACATCCAATGAATTTAATCCAGATTTCGGATTTGATTATGATTTTGCCGTATTAAAATATGATAAATATGGACTATTAGATTCTACCTTTGGAAATGGTGGAAGCATAACAATTGGAGTTCCTGAAGCCAATGAAAAAGCACTTTATGTAAAAGTTGCACCGGATGGCAATATAAGTATTGTTGGCGAACATCATATTTTGAAATATTCAATAATGCTTGTGCAAATCTTGAATAATGGAGATTTAGACACCTCGTTCGGAACAACAGGAGTGGTTACAACCGCATTAACGAGTCAGTTTTTAGAAAGTGTTGCCATGCAGACTGATGGTAAAATTTTAGCCACAGAATATAATAGTACTGGTGGTTGTTGCGGAGCCGAAATTAAATTAATTCGGTTATTGGCGAATGGAAATTTTGATGCTACTTTTGGAACAGAAGGTGTTGTAACAACCGATTTTTCAAATGAAAATAGTCAAGCCAATTCAATTGCAATTCAAGAAGATGGGAAAATTGTGATTGGTGGAATTTCAGGAAACCAAATCCAATCTAATTATGGTTTGGCTCGCTTTAATACAGAATTACAGCTGTCAAATTCTTTAAGTCAATTGGAAAATCATACCTTTTTGGTGTATCCGAATCCAATAAATAATAGTATTAATTTGGATTTCAATTTCGGAGAATCTGGTAAAGTTTCTGCTGATTTATTTGATATTAATGGCGTTTTGATTTTCAATTTACTTAATAATAAAGAATTTCAACCAGGAGTTAATTCTCAGCTTTTGCAAGTTCCAGAATCGCTGTCTAAAGGAGTTTACTTTTTAACGGTTTCTAACGGAAGTAAGGTTTCTAATTTTAAACTAGTGAAATAATTTGATCCTCTATTTTATAAAATACCCATTCGTTTTTAAACGAATGGGTATTTGTTTTTTATATTGCATTATAAAAGTATATTTGTAGTACTAAAAATTAAAAATGGAATTAAAATTAACAAGACCTATTTGTTTTTTCGATCTCGAAACTACTGGGATTGATGTTGCAAAAGATAGAATTGTAGAAATAGCGGTATTCAAAGTTTTTCCAAACGGAAACAAAGAAAGCAAAACTTGGTTGGTAAATCCAACTATACCAATTCCGCCTCAAACAACAGCTGTTCACGGAATTACAAATGAAAAAGTGGCAAACGAACCTACCTTCAAAGAATTGGCTTCGGTAATTTATGCGATGATAAAAGACAGTGATTTGGCAGGTTACAATTCGGATCGATTTGACATTCCATTATTGGCAGAAGAATTGCTTCGTGCTGGAGTTGATTTTGATATGAAAGGGCGCGTTTCTGTGGATGTACAAACTGTTTTTCATAAAAAAGAAGAACGTACTTTGAGTGCGGCATTAAAATTTTATTGTGGTGAAAATCTTATCAATGCGCATTCTGCAGAAGCAGATACGATGGCGACGTATGAGATTTTGAAAGCGCAATTGGATCGGTATTCGGATTTGGATAATGATATGAAATCGCTTTCGGAATTCACGACCAGAAAACGTTTGGCAGATTTTGCAGGAATGATTGCTTTTGATGACGATGACGAAGAGATTTTTGCTTTTGGAAAACACAAAGGTGTGAAAGTGAATAAGGTTTTAGAAACAGAACCAGGATATTATAGTTGGATTCAAAACGCAGATTTCCCGTTATATACTAAGAAAGTTTTAACTGCAATAAAGTTGCGTAAACTGAATACGAAATAGGAAATCAATTTGTGATAGTAACCCAAATCCCATAGCCCCGATAGCAGTGAAAATCCCACGCTTTTTTGCGTGGATTGTAACGAATAGCGGGAATAGCTCCAAAAAAAATGAAAATAATTTGCATCGGTAGAAATTATACCAAACACATTGAGGAATTGCAGAATGAAAGGCCAGAAGAGCCCGTGGTTTTTATGAAGCCTGATTCGGCTGTTTTGTTGCGACAACATCCTTTTGTTATTCCTGAATTCTCTGAAGATATTCATCACGAATTGGAGATTATTGTGAAGATTAATAAAGTTGGAAAATATATTGATGCCAAATTTGCACATAAATATTATGACGAAATAGGTGTGGGGATTGATTTTACGGCCAGGGATTTGCAGCAAAAACTAAAAGATAAGGGTTTGCCTTGGGAAAAAGCCAAAGCATTTGACGGTTCGGCGGTGATTGGCGACTTTATGCCGAAAAGTGCTTTTACGTCGTTAGAAAATCTTACATTTGAACTGACTAAAAATGGGGAAACGGCACAGAAAGGAAATACCGGTTTTATGTTGTGGAAAATTGACGAGCTCATTTCGTATGTTTCGCAGTATTTCACGTTGAAAATTGGCGATATAATTTTCACAGGAACGCCTGAAGGTGTTGCTGTAGTTCGACCAGATGATGTATTAGAAGGTTTTTTAGAAGGAAATAAACTATTTAGAATTCAAGTAAAATAATGGCTCTACACTATAATCTAGCGAAAGTATATGCGCTTTCAGAAAATGACCCTGAGTTTGTTCAACAAATTATAAATTTGTTTGTTTCGGAAATCCCTTTGGATTTAGAGCATATAAAACAAGGAATTGAGGATAAAAATCATCAGCAATGTTATGAATATGCTCATAAAATTAAACCCTCTTTGGATTTAATGGGTTTGAATTTGGCTTTTGAAGAAATGCTACAAATTGAATCTTGGTCGAAATCTGATGGTAAAAAGAAAGAAATTAAGGAAATTTACAAAAGTGTTTCTCAACAAATTGAAAAAGCGATAAAAGAAATCAAGAAAGATTTCAACTTAAAAATTGTCAATTCATAACTCCAAATAACACCTTTTTTATTAATGAAAGCAACCATAGTTACTATTGGAGACGAAATTCTAATTGGTCAAATTGTAGATACCAATTCGGGTTTTATAGCAAAAGCACTAGACAAAATTGGGGTAGAAATTCACGAAATGATTTCTATAAGTGACAACAAAAAACACATTTTAGATACGTTTGCACAACTTCAAAACCAAGTCGATTTGGTTGTAATTACTGGTGGATTAGGACCAACAAAAGACGATATTACCAAACATACATTTTGTGAGTATTTTGAAGATAAATTAATTAGAAACGAAGCGGTAGAAAAACACGTAATCGACTTGATTGAAAGGGCTATGAATCGTCCCGCTTCGCAAATGAACAAAGATCAAGCATTGGTTCCTTCTACCTGCACGGTGCTTCACAATCAAGTAGGAACAGCGCCAGGAATGTGGATGAAAAAGGAAAACACCGTTTATATTTCCCTGCCAGGTGTTCCCTATGAAATGAAATACATTGTTGAGAACGAAATTATCCCGAAAATTGTAAAAGAGTACAAGCGACCTTATATCATTCACAAAACAATTCTCACTTATGGGCAAGGCGAAAGTTTAGTTGCAGAACGCATCGAAAACTGGGAGAATAATTTACCTGAATTCATAAAATTAGCCTATTTGCCAAGTCCTGGAAAAGTGCGTTTGCGGCTTTCTGCAAGAGGCACCGATAAAGAAATTTTAGAAAGTGCAATAGAAGAAAATGTACTTTCTTTGACCAAAATAATCAGTGATATTATTGTTGGTTTTGAGGAAGAAGATACGATAGAAGTGGTCTTAGGGCGCTTGTTGACTGATCAAAATAAAACGCTTGCCACAGCCGAAAGTTGTACGGGAGGAAAAATTGCACAGATGTTAACTGCCGTTTCTGGAGCTTCAAAATACTTCAAAGGAAGTGTAGTTTGTTATGCTACAGAAACAAAAATTTCGATGCTCGGACTTTCTGAACAACTCATAAGAGACCATTCTGTGGTGAGTTCTGAGGTTGCCAAAGCCATGGCAATTTCAGTAAAAAAATTGATGAAATCGGATTATGCAATTGCTACAACTGGAAATGCAGGTCCGTCAAAAGGAGATACAAATGCAACAGTTGGAACGGTTTTTATCGCAATTGCAACGCCAAACGAAGTAATTGTTGAAGAATTTGATTTCGGTCAACCCCGTGAGAAAGTGATAAATAGAGCCGTAAACAAAGCATTTGAGCTGCTGCAAAAAGAAATTTTAAAAAATCTACTTTAATAATTTTGTATTATAGGTTTATTTTTTGTTTCTTTGCACCCTGATTTTGAATAACGATAAAAGATAAGCATAATGTCAAGAGTTTGTGACCTTACTGGTAAAAAAGCAATGGTAGGAAATAATGTTTCCCACGCCATGAATAAAACTAAAAGAAAGTTTTCTGTAAACTTACTAAAAAAACGTTTTTATCTTCCTGAAGAAGACAGATGGATTACTCTTAGAGTAGCTGCATCTACAATAAAAACGATAAACAAAAATGGAATCGCTGCAGTTTTGAAAAAAGCACAGTCAGAAGGATTTATTAAATAATTCATTCCAAATAAAAATAAACCAAGATGGCAAAGAAAAGTAAAGGAAACAGAATCCAAGTAATTTTAGAATGTACAGAACACAAAACTTCAGGTGTTCCAGGAACTTCTAGATACATAACAACAAAGAACAAAAAAAATACTCCAGATAGATTAGAGATTAAAAAATTTAATCCAATCTTGAAACGTGTAACAGTTCACAAAGAAATTAAATAATTAGAAGCTTAATTAAAAGGTTCGAATAAAAAATAATTAGTCATGGCAAAGAAAACCGTAGCAACATTACAGACAGCTTCAAAAAGATTGTCTAAAGCCATCAAAATGGTAAAATCTCCAAAAACTGGTGCATATACATTCGTAGAATCTATTATGACTCCAGAATTAGTTGACGAATTCTTGAAAAACAAGTAATTTTCAACAACATTATATAGAAAAGCTACTTTCATTCGGAAGTAGCTTTTTTATTTTTTATATTTACACCATAATTTTTTTTTGGAGCGAATTAATAGTAATTTTCAACCAATGCAATTCCCGCTGTTCGCAGTATTTTTTTTGTTACACCGTTTGTATTAATACCAAATTAGTGCCAACAAAAAAAGATACACGCTGCCATCGGGGCTAACGGAAGAATCATTCTAATTCCAGAAAATTTCGGATTTTTTAAAATCAAACCTCGAATTTTCGGGAGTAAAAAGTAAATAAAATGAGTTTTTTTAAAAAATTATTTTCGTCAGAGAAAAAAGAGAGTTTAGATAAAGGATTAGAACAATCAAAAACTACTTTCTTTTCAAAGCTTACAAAAGCAGTAGCAGCAAAAATTAAAGTTGATGATGCTGTTTTAGACAATCTAGAAGAAATCCTTATTTCTTCAGACGTCGGTGTAAATACAACTCTGAAAATAATTACCCGAATAGAAAACCACGTTTCCGAAAATAAATACCTAGGAACAGACGAACTTAACGGAATCCTTAGAAATGAAATTGCAAGTTTGCTCTCAGAAACCAATTCTGGCGAAGCAACTGAATTTGTAATTCCAACCACTACAAAACCATACGTATTAATGGTTGTAGGTGTAAACGGAGTTGGAAAAACAACCACGATTGGAAAGCTAGCACACCAATTCAAAAAACAAGGTTACAAAGTAGTTCTTGGAGCTGCCGATACTTTTCGTGCCGCAGCCATAGATCAGTTACAAGTTTGGGCCGATAGAGTAGGAGTTCCTTTAGTAAAACAACAAATGGGAAGCGATCCCGCATCAGTAGCTTTTGACACCTTACAATCTGCTGTTTCTCAAAATGCCGATATCGTAATAATTGATACCGCTGGACGTTTGCACAACAAAGTAAATTTGATGAACGAATTGACTAAAGTAAAACGGGTAATGCAAAAGGTTGTTGGCGAAGCGCCTCACGATGTATTATTGGTTTTAGATGGTTCTACAGGTCAAAATGCTTTTGAACAAGCCAAGCAATTCACCGCGGCAACTGAAGTAACTTCGTTAGCAGTTACAAAATTAGATGGAACCGCAAAAGGCGGAGTAGTAATTGGAATATCTGATCAGTTTCAAATTCCTGTGAAATATATCGGTGTTGGCGAAGGAATTGAAGACTTACAAGTTTTCAATAAATATGAATTTGTAGATTCTTTCTTTAAATAGTTCACAATGGAGTTTTATAAAAACCTAAAACCGATTCATCTTTACATGTGTAGCATTGTTTTTATAGTGCTTTCTAATGTAGTAAGAACGCAAAATCAAAGTCTTTATTTGGCTTTTTTAATTCTTGGGGTTGTTTTATTTGCTTTGGGATTTAGTAAGAAAATCAAAAAATAAACACAATTGTATTATTGATACAATGCATTAATTTTCTGCCATAACACAGTATCAAAATCGGATAATGCTAAGTTTACAGTGTCTGCAGCATTTCCCATTCGGATTACCACCATATTTTTACTTGGAATTACATAGATTTTTTGATCATTTTTTCCTAGAGCCATAAACATGTCATTTGGTGCCGTAGGAATTATACTTCCTGAAAATTGATATTGTGATTCGGGTAAATGATAACTTGCTTTCCCATTCAACCACCACAAATAGCCATACGAAAGATTAATGTTTTGAGAAGTTGAAGTCGCTTGATTAAAATAATTTTCATTTAAAACGGTAGTTCCGTTCCACTTCCCCTTGTTTAATGCTAATAATCCAAAACGCGCCATGCTTCTGGTCGTGCTGCCATAAACACTATTGTTTCCAGAAGTAAACCATGTGCCATCCATACCAATTTTGTCTCTTAGTTTGGTGTTGAAATAGGAAGTGAAACTCTGATTTGTTGCTGCTGCAATTACATCTTGAAGTTTTACATAGACATTATGATAGGCCCATCGAGAACTTGCATCTGCTTTATAGGTCAAGCAACTTGGAGTAACACAATCACCATTGGCAATATCTTCCAACCCCGAAGTCATCGTTAATAGAGACTTGTTGGTAATCAGATTTTCTTTTGCTAAAGTTTCACTTGTCCAACCAACTCCTATATAATTGGAAACTTTAGTGTCTAAATTCAAAAAACCTTCTTGTTCTGCAATTCCTGTTACCGCTGAGGTTAGTGTTTTTCCTGCACTTGCCCAATACCAATTTGTAGAGGCAGAATGTCCGTTGAAATAATTCTCCATTACTATTTTCCCATCCACTAGAACTATAAACGATTTTGAGTTTTTTAATGCTAAATAATCTAATAGGGGTTGTACGGCATTTTGATTCCAACCTAAAGAAGAAATAGTTTTGGTTTCCCATATTGTACTTCCGTCACTAGGAGGAAAATACATATCGGTAGGGAGTGAGTTTTCATTAGAACTGCAGCTGAAAAAGAGAATTAATGCTAGAAAAAAGAAAGCGATTTTTTTCATAATTTGAATTTTAAATAAGACTTTAAAAATAGGAAAAAGTTTAATTATAATTATTATTTTATCGATAAAATAGGGGATTAAAAACTATAAAAAAGTAAATTTGTAAAAATTACTAATCCCATGAAAAAAACGGTTGCTATACTTTTACTTTTTGTGCTTTCCTCTTGTCACCAAAAAATCACTCAAAAAGACATCTCAAAATTGAATGGCTATTGGGAAATAGAAAAAGTAGTTCTTGCCGATGGGACTGAAAAAAAATATACCTACAATGAAGCCTTCGATTATTTTCAATTGAAAGCAAATAAGGGTTTTCGAAAAAAAGTGATACCACAATTAGACGGACGGTTTTTAGTAAATAACCAATCAGAAAAAATTGAAATTACATTCGAAAATGATAAAGCATATATTAACTATGCGACACCTTATGCCAAATGGAAAGAAGAAGTCGAAGCGCTTACTGATGAAAAATTAGTAGTTATTAATGTTGCGAAGGCCACTTACCATTACAAAAAAACAGCACCTATAAATATACTTGAAGATGGCAAAACGACTAAATAACGAAAGTTCTATTGGGGATGTTTTGAAGGAAATTATCCAAAGCAATAAATTGCAACCAGGTATGGACCAAATATCTGTAAAGGAAGCATGGGTTTCGTTAATGGGGAATGGTGTGAATAGTTATACCAAAAACATAGCTTTAAAAGGGAGTACGTTGTATGTAGAGTTAACATCTTCGGTTCTGAGAGAGGAATTGAGTCATGGTAAATCAAAAATTATCGCTATGATAAATGAAGAGTTGCGACGTGATATTGTAAAAGACGTGATATTGCGATAGTTTATTAGCTTTTTTATATATTGACTAAAATTTTTACTTCATTTAAACCTGTAGGATAAGTAGTTTCTTTCTTGACTTTTTTTTTCTAATCGCTTGGTTTTTTAGGAATGTAGAAGGTGATAAATAATTAATGTGGTTTATGTAAAAATAAAGTGTACCTTTGCACCCATTAAAAATCACAGATGGAATCTATTAGAAACATTGCAATTATTGCCCACGTCGATCACGGTAAAACAACTTTGGTTGATAAAATTATGTATCACTGTCAGTTATTTCGTGACAACGAAAACACAGGTGATCTTATCCTTGACAACAACGACTTAGAGCGCGAAAGAGGTATTACAATTACTTCAAAGAATGTTTCTGTAGTATACAAAGGAACAAAAATCAACATTATCGATACCCCTGGTCACGCCGATTTCGGTGGTGAAGTAGAGCGTGTATTGAATATGGCGGATGGTGTTTGTTTGCTTGTTGATGCTTTTGAAGGACCAATGCCACAAACGCGTTTTGTTTTGCAAAAAGCAATCGACTTAGGTTTGAAACCTTGCGTTGTAATCAACAAAGTAGATAAAGAAAACTGTACTCCTGAAGAAGTTCATGAAAAAGTTTTCGATTTAATGTTTGAATTAGGAGCAGAAGAATGGCAGTTGGATTTTCCTACAGTTTATGGTTCTGCTAAAAATAACTGGATGTCTGATCATTGGGAAAACGTAACAGATAATGTTGAAGCATTATTGGATATGGTTATTGAAAATGTACCAGCTCCAAAAGTTTCTGAAGGAACACCACAAATGTTGATTACATCTTTAGATTTCTCAGCTTTTACAGGTCGTATCGCTATCGGTCGTCTTGAAAGAGGTGTATTGAAAGAAGGAATGGCAATTTCTTTATGCAAAAGAGACGGTGTAATTTTGAAATCACGTATCAAAGAATTACACACTTTTGAAGGTTTAGGTCGTAAAAAAGTGCAAGAAGTAGTTGCTGGAGATATTTGTGCCATTGTTGGAGTTGAAGGTTTTGAAATTGGTGATACAATCGCTGATATTGATAATCCAGAAGCATTACAAACTATTGCAATTGATGAACCTACAATGAGTATGTTGTTTACAATTAATGATTCTCCTTTCTTTGGAAAAGAGGGTAAATTTGTAACTTCTCGTCACATTAGAGATCGTTTGACAAAAGAATTAGAGAAAAACTTAGCAATGAAATTGGGTGAAACTGATTCTGCTGATAAGTTTATGGTTTTTGGTCGTGGAGTATTACACTTATCTGTTCTTATTGAAACAATGAGAAGAGAAGGGTACGAATTACAAATCGGTCAACCACAAGTTATTATCAAAGAAGTTGATGGTAAAAAATGTGAGCCAATTGAAGAATTAACAATCGACTTACCGGAATCACTTTCAGGAAGAGCTGTAGAGTTTGTTTCTTTACGTAAAGGAGAAATGTTGAGCATGGAAACTAAAGGGGAACGTATGATTATAAAATTCAATATTCCATCTCGTGGAATCATCGGATTGCGTAATCAATTGCTTACGGCTACTGCTGGTGAGGCTATTATGGCACACCGATTTATAGGATATGAACCTTACAAAGGAGAAATTTCTGGACGTAACAAAGGTTCATTAATTTCTATGGAAAAAGGAAAAGCTATTCCTTATTCTATTGATAAATTGCAAGATCGTGGTAAGTTCTTCGTTGAACCAAATGCCGAAATTTACGAAGGTCAGGTAATTGGAGAAAACTCTCGTGGAGATGATATGTGTGTAAACGTAACAAAAGAGAAAAAACAATCTAACGTTCGTTCTTCTGGTAATGATGAAAAAGCTAGAATTATCCCTCCAATTATTTTCTCATTAGAGGAAGCTTTAGAATACATTCAAAAAGATGAATATGTTGAGGTTACCCCAAAATCTATTCGTTTGAGAAAAATATATTTGACAGAAACAGATAGAAAAAGATTTAAAATCTAATTTTATTTATTTTATATAGAAAAGCCATTCGAGAGAATGGCTTTTTTTATACGGTATATTTAAGTGTAAAAATAAAAAAAAGGCAAACAGATATTTGTTTGCCTTATAATTATTAAAACCAGTTCAGTTTCTATTTTCTATTTAAAATAGGAAAACGATTCGTTGTTTTCAATTTTCAACAAACTTTCATATATCAATTTAATGACGTTTTCAACATCTTCACGATGCACCATTTCCACAGTAGTATGCATATATCGCAAAGGAAGTGATATTAATGCCGACGCCACTCCGCCGTTGCTATACGCAAATGCATCGGTATCTGTACCTGTAACACGTGACGAAGCCAATCTTTGAAACGGAATTTCATTTGCCAAAGCAGCATCTAAAATTAATTCTCTTAAATTATTTTGAACGGCAGGAGCATACGTAATAACGGGACCCTTGCCAATTTTTATCTCTCCCTCAATTTTCATATCAATCATTGGAGTTGAGGTGTCATGACAAACATCGGTTACAATTGCTACATTTGGTCTTATGGTTTTCGTAATCATTTCCGCACCTCGCAAACCAACTTCCTCTTGAACGGAGTTGGTAATGTACAACCCAAAAGGTAATTTCACTTTGTTTTCGTAAAGCAAACGAGCGACTTCGGCAATCATAAAACCGCCCATTCTATTGTCTATGGCGCGACAAACAAATTTATTTTCGTTCATAATCATAAACTCATCAGGATAGGTAATTACGCAACCCACGTGAATTCCCATTTTTTCAACAGCCGCTTTATTATCACAACCTGTATCAATAAAAAGGTTGCTAATTTTTGGATTTTCCTCTTTATCTCTATTTCGAGTGTGAATGGCAGGCCAACCAAAAACTCCTTTCACAATTCCATTTTTAGTATGAATATTTACAATTTTTGAAGGTGCAATTTGGTGATCTGATCCACCATTTCTAATCACATATATCAAACCGTCTTCCGTAATATAATTCACATACCACGAAATTTCATCCGAATGTCCCTCAATAACTACTTTGTAAGGTGCGTCAGGATTGATAACTCCCACCGCTGTTCCATAGGTGTCTGTAATGAAAGTATCCACATACGGTTTCATATAATTCATCCATATTTTTTGTCCCTCTGCCTCAAAACCTGTCGGCGAAGCGTTATTTAAATATTGCTCTAAAAAAGCAATTGACGAATCTTTCAATATCGATTTTGCGCTCATAAAATATTTTTTTCGCTAATTTATAAATTTGGCATCACACTTGTTATATATAAACTATAATTTTGACAAATAAATAACGTTTCAAATGAAAATAGTCAACTACATAATCTTTTCTATTCTGATTTCTTCAGCCGCTTTCGCACAAGTAGTAAAAAATGACACTCTGAAAGCACAAGAATTTTCAGAAGAAAATGATACTATACTAAAAGAACCAGTTCTACTCGAAGAGGTAGTAATTCATAAGTACAAACTTGATCCCGAAAGTAAAAAGCAATTTCTAATACTTCAAAACCGAGTTTATAAAGTTTACCCTTTTGCTAAAATTGCCTCTGAAAGACTGACAGGCTTGAATAGAAATATGGCAATTCTTAAAACAAATAGAGATAAAAGAAAGTATTTCAAAATTGTAGAAGATTATATAGAGAATGAATTTACCGATAAACTCAAAAAATTATCTCGTAAACAAGGGCAAATTCTAGTTAAATTAATCTACCGTCAAACAGGACAAACCACCTATAATTTAATACGAGAACACAAAAGCGGTTGGAAAGCATTTTGGTCTAACACCACGGCTAGATTATTCGATATCAACCTCAAAACGGGATACTCACCCTATGAAGTCAATGAAGACTACCTTATAGAAACCATTTTAGAGCGCGCTTTCAACAGCGGAAGACTTGTAAAACAAGACCCAGCAACACCGATAGATTACGATAATTTATCAGATCATTGGTTTTCAAAAGCTAGAGAAGGCAATAAATAGTTTTTTCCAAGAAGCCCTTTCCAGCCTTCCGCTACAAGTCCTCGCTCAAAAAGTTGGTTTTCTAAGTCCCAAAAGGAGCTTCCTTTGGTCGCTCTTTTGATCTAAGAAAACCTATCTTTTTTCACTGCGGGCTTTTCGCTTCAGTCTGGGCTAGGGCATTACGAATACTTAGAACCTTTTTAGTAACAATCCCCCAACCCAGAACTTACAAC
>Ga0114974_10000716_pt1 | contig 27352 bp, 36 predicted proteins | sample S_130206_EF_Meta_FD_87318 | JGI IMG/M metagenome (GOLD analysis project Ga0114974, IMG submission 87318) | Freshwater microbial communities from Lake Simoncouche, Canada to study carbon cycling - S_130206_EF_MetaG | ecosystem: Environmental > Aquatic > Freshwater > Lake | place: Lake... | reverse complement strand
GCATCATTTATAAACGGTGCTAAATGGGCTATTCATAATCTAACAGATGAGGAAATAAAACATTTAAGAGAAAACTCGGATCCTGATGATCATAGTTTCTTTGGACTATAATTAATATATACACTATGAAATACTTAAAAAAATATAACGAGAATGTAGAACAACAAGATACTACTTTTGTAATTACTAAAATTAAAGAAGAGTATAAATCTGATTCTGTAAAGAAAATGTTAGAAAAAGAAATCAAACAATGGATTCCAGATGAAGAGGATCCTGATTTTTACTCTACCTCAGGAAATGGAGAAGCAGAAGATGTTATTATCAATCAAATGATTGGTTGGTTTAATAAAAAGTATTATGTTTTATCAGATGAAAACTTTGAAAAAGTCAAACAACTTATACTTAAAGAATATGATTTCTTAAACTTTAACTACTAAACTAAAAACAAAAACTTTTCTATAACAAGAAAAGTTTTTTTGTTTATGAAACAACCAAATAAAGAAGAATTAATGAAAAAATGGGCTCCTATTTTAGGGTCTATGGGTATGACTGGATCTCAATTAGATAATTTAGCTCAGTTAGCCGAAAATCAATCAAATCAAATATTAGAAGAAACTAAAACTGAAGAGTTTCCAAGTTTATTCCCAATGGCTATGAAAATTGCTGCTCAAACTATTGGACAAGATTTAGTTAGTGTTCAACCAATGACCGGTCCTGGTGGTATGTCTCAGGAAGAAAGAGAAAGAATTGAAGCCGAGATTAAACAAAAGAATCGTGATGGTAAAATCGATTCATTAATTGAGGGAACTGAATATAAAGAAGAGAAGGTAGAACAACATCCTGATTATAAACCAGGTAATAGTCCATTATTCTATATGGATTATACTTATAATTCTCCTACTCATAAGAAAACAAGAAGAAGTAAAAAGAAGAAATCAAATGGGAGTATTTAAGAGTCCCGGTGTTTATGTTCAAGAAAGAGATATAACAGTTGTTAAATATTCTAAAAGATATTTAAGGAAAAGAAAAATAGGTAAAATATTTGGAATAGATGTTCCTAATGTTATTATAACTGCAACTCAAAAAGGACCAAACAACTTTCCACAAATCTGGTGATGAGAACATGATAGAGTAATATATACTCTAATGTTTAATATTTACTTAATATGTGCTGAATTTGAAGGAAGAAGATTGTATAAAATAGGTTATACAAGAAGAGAAGTCTCTAAAAGAATTAAAGAGTTAAAGACGGGTAATGGTTCTGAACTATATGTTATAAATTCTTTCAAGTCAAAATGGGGAACAAAAATAGAATCACAACTACATAGAACATTTAAAACTAAAAAAGTAAATGGTGAGTGGTTTGATTTAACTGATGAAGATGTAAAATCATTTATGGTAAAATGTGAATCAATACACGAAACATTTGAAATGATAACTACAAATAATACCTACTATTTAGAAACAGGTAAACTATATTAATAAATAGAATATAAATAAAAAAATACTTTTGAATATGAGCTCAATGAAAGAAATGGCAATTAGAGACTACATCTCTAAGATTGATTTTAAAAATGATGACTGGAAACTATCACAGATTAAAGAAGATATGCGTAGATTTTTAGGTGAAGAACCTGGAATTGATGTTGTTTACAAAAAAGATGTAATGGTTAATGAATTTACTGGTGAATCAAAAGAATTTAAAGATATCGACAGGGTATTTATTATCTTCACTGATACAGATGATAGATTCAAAAAGATAGAATTTATTTTAGGAGAAAAAATCTAAAAATCAAATGACTAATATAACAGCTGATGTAATAGACTATCTTGGTAAATACGAAAATGGTGTTCTTGTTTTACTTTCAATAAACTATAATAATAGTTTTTCAGATGGTACCTTATATTATTCTGATGTGATGTTAGCATTAACTGTTGATGAGAGTATTGAAAGAGAAATAGGTCAAATCGAACTATGGGATGGTTATAGAGATTTATTAGTATCTATACTTAAAAAAGTAGTTCCTTATGACGAGATTATTAACAGACTTGATGAAATGAACTTTTCAGATCATCTCACACCCGATACATCATCTTCATTTGGTGAAGAAATTGATGAAAATGATATAAATTCTCAGGATAAGTAATAACAATTCATTTATTTCTAATATAATATTTATAAAAATAATATAACATAAATGCTTATTAATGAATTAGGAATTAGAGGATTTAAATCTTATGGTAACAACGAACAAATTTTAAAATTAAATACAGAAAAAGGTGAACTTATACTTCTTGTTGGAAACAATGGAGCTGGGAAATCATCTTTATTAGACTCATTTGATTATACTCTTTACGGAAAAGTTAGAGGTCGTAAAAAAAGATGGGCTACCCTATCAACACTTCCAAATAGAATTAATGGTGAACTTTTAAATCGTATAAAGTTTACATCATTAGGAACTGAGGTAGAAATAAAAAGAGGTATATCACCAAGTGTACTTGAACTTACCGAAAATGGTGTAGTTAACGAAAGAGCTGGTAAAGCTAATGTCGATGAGAAAATCGAAAAGTATGTTGGTATGGATATAGAGACTTTTAAGTCGTTTATATCAATGTCTATTAATGACTTCAAAAACTTCATCTCACTCTCAAATGAAGAGAAACAACTTCTTTTAGATAAGTTGTTCAACTTAGAAGTTATCAATATCTTAAATGGTATATTAAAAGATATCGCAAAAAACAATAAAACTAGAGCGGCTTCTTTTGATGCAGAAATCAGAACTTTAGATGATTCAATCTCATCTATTCAAAAATCTATTGATAAAGCTATTGAAAGACAAAAAGAAGAAGCTAGATTAGCTTTAGAAAGAGAGAAAGAAGATATTCAAGCAGAAATTGATAGAATTACAAATGAGATGAATTCTAGAAAAGATGATTATAAATCTTTGAAAGAAAAGATGGATAAAATCAAGGAAAAAGAAACCGAATTAAATAATGAATTGGATAATGAGAAAAAGCAGTATATTAATACACAAAATGATATTAAAAATGTACAACGAGAAATTGACTTATATGACTCTGGGAAATGCCCCACTTGTAGAACAGATTTTAATTCTGATCACTTTGTTACTTTAAGAGATTCTTTTGTTGAAAAGAAAGCTGGATATGAGAAAATTAAATCTGAGATTGAAGATAATATAAAATTAGTAAAAGAAAGACAAATTAAGTTAAAGGGTTTATCTGAAACAACAACTAACTCTTTTAATGATTTAAGTTATTTACTTAAAAGCTATAAATCCGAGATTGAAAAACTAACTCAAAAGAAAGCTAGTCAAAAAGCACCTACTAATACAACACCTTCTATTAATATTCAAGAGTTTCAAAATACCATTGAAGAGCTTGAGGAAAAGAAAGTAGTTAGTAGTGATAACATTACCGTTTGTAAAGAAAAAGAACTTTATTACAAAGAGCTAAATCGTATCTTTGGTGAAGATGGTGTTAAGAAGTCTATCATTTCTGGTATTATCAAACCAATTAATCATTTTATATCTGAGAATATTAAAAAAATGATGTTACCATTTGATGTTAAGTTAGATGAAACATTCACTGCTGAAATAAGACAATTGGGTTCTGTAATTGAACATGATTCACTTTCAACTGGAGAAACTAAAAAAGTAAATATTAGTATCTTAATTGCTTATTTGAAGTTAATTAGAACTAAAAGGCATATCAATATTCTCTTCTTAGATGAAGTTTTCTCTTCAATTGACATAGAAGGTATAGATTCTATTTTAGCACTATTAAAGTCATTTGCAAACGATTATAACATTAATATATTTGTTGTACATCATGCTATTTTGAACCAGGAAATGTTTGATAGGATACTAAAAATAAATAAGGAAATATTCTCTTCAATTGAAGAAGTGAATTTAAGTTATGATTGATGATTTATTAATTAGATATTTGGAAGCTAAATCGGAAAAAAATAAATGTGTTAAGAGTGCTCGATATGATGAGGCTGTTAAATATAGAGACGATGAGAAAAACTTATCTGAGAGGATATTTAGATTACTCAATCCAGATGATTTACTTCCTTTGAATTTACAACTCGAAGTGGCGACTATTGGTCAAAATCGATTTGAAGATTTTATAAGAGAATATTGTAAAAGCGAATTTAATTGTGATATTTCTGATTCTGATCTATGTCTTAAAAATATAAATAGACAAAAAAAACTAAAAGATTTAGGTATATGATTTTAATAGATGACAAAAATGGATTAAATGTTATAGGTGAGATATCTAAAGTTAATATGATATCTGAAACAGGTAGGTCTTATATAAAGGTTGTTACAAATTGTGAAAATTCTATCCGATTTTTCAAAGAATGGATGGATAAGTATACCAATGATCCTATTGATGTTTTTGATAAAAGAACACTTATTTTTTTTGACCAATTTAAAGTTCTTAGTATATTTAATTCGGTTACTATTGTAAAAACACAAAATGATTGTTTTGATTGGTATGGTAATTTTATACCACTCTCAATTGAAATTGAATTAAATTATAGTAATTTTGAAGAAACAATAACATCTGAAAAATCTGAATATTTTCAAATATATAAATCATTTATAAGAGATAAGAAAATTAATCAAGTTATAGATTAGTTACATTCGTAACAATCCACTTCTCCTCTTCCATCACAACTACTACATTCGAATTCACCGTCTCCATCACATCGACTACATTCTACTGATCCACTTCCATTACATTCATCACATTCGACATCTCCTTTACCATCACAATCAGCACATGAGATTTCATTTCCTTCATCATCTGTTGTTGTTCCTTCACCATCACAAGTAGAACAAGTTGTATCTCCACGGCCACTACAATCATCACAATCTACTTTTCCGTCACCATCACATCTACCACATTCTTCGTTTCCTCTACCATCACAATCACTACATTCAACTCTACCATTACCTCCACAGCAATCACAAGATGAGTGACCACCTCCAGTATCTTCGAGTGTATATTCACCATCATTGTTATTTAATATTCCACTTCCTGGTGTAAAAAATTTAAGAGTATCTAAATAAGGGAAGTTATTATAATCTTTCTGAGAAAGAATAACTTTTAAATTCAAGTTTGTTTTTGTACCATCTGGTGCGTAAGCATCGGAATTTGATGTACTACTATTATGATATTTTGCATACCATCCATTTTCTTTAGCATACTCTCTAAACAACTGAACATCTGAATCATTTATAGTATAGATTCTATCCATGAACTTTTTACCATCTGTTAATGTCCATAGTATAGCTCTTCCAACTATTTTATCAGTATCTTCTGGTGATCTGAATATAATCATTGAACATTGGTCTGGATTATTTGTATATATTTCCAACCAACTTGGTCTAGCACTTGCCATACAAGAACTTCCTAATGTTCCACTTCTTTGGTAATAATTATCATAATTATACCAATATACTATATCTGGTCCACTAACAACTTCAAAGAAACTAAACTTATCGTTTAATTTATCAATTGTTGCTTTATAAATATTAACAAATTGTTCAATATCTTTATCTAAAAACTTTTCCCCAGTTGTTAATAATAAAGCTCTAATACCTCTACCTACACCGATTTCTTGTCTACTTTTAGTCCAAACTTCTTTCTCTTTAATTCCTTCTGCTTTTATAAGTTTTTCTTTATTATAAACTCCTTGTCCAATATATTCTCCAGTACCATTCATGAATTTAACCCAGCAATATGTGTTACCAGATGTTTCTGAAGTAGTTTCTGCAACTATTTCACCAATATCTCTTGAGTTTGGTGAATAAGGAGTTCCTTCTGGAACATATCCTAATTTAGAAAACAATTCAGCATTTGATTCTGAGTGTTTTAACCAACCTCCTCCGGAACCATTGAATCTCCAGAACTCTTTAACATCTTTAAGTATTTCTTGAGCTTTTCTATCTGGTATAAATGAAACCATATCATTTTTAGCAGATACTATATCAAAGTAGTTACTTCTAACTGGAAGGTCTTTATTTTCTATCTCAATAAGTTTTCTAGAGATTTCACTATCTATTTTAGATAATACATTTCTAAGCTTACTAGAATAAACAACATCGGACTCTAGTATTAAGTTTAGAGATTCATTTACAAAATCAAAGTATCTTTTTAACATCTTTATTAATATATTTTATATAAGAGTATATATTAAATATATAATTTACAAAAAAATAATTTTCAATGAAAATATTAAAAATATCAATTCTTTTTTGTCTTATATCACTATTTGGATATTCTCAAACAGATACATCTTATCTAAATATAATATCTTGGAATATTCAAAACTTTGGTAGAAGTAAATCACAAAATGATACTACAATGAATTATATCTGTAATAAAATTAAAAACTACGATATTATTGCTATTCAAGAAGTATCTACTTCTGAATTTGGAGCACAAGCGGTTGCTAAATTAGATGACTTATTAGATAGAACTGGTACACCTTGGGACTATGTTGTTTCTGATCCAACAACTGGTGATGGTTCAGAAAGATACGCTTATTTATATAAGAAGAATAGAGTGAAATTAAAAGAATCTGGACTAGAGAAGTCTATACAAGATAAAATAAATAGAGAACCATTTCGAGCAGTTTTTATATTTAAGAATAATGAATATTATCTTTTCAGTGAACACTTAGTCCCAACTGATAAAAATCCGGCTTTGGAGGCAGTTCATTTAGCAACACTGAAAAATACTTACAAGGATAAAAGAATAATTATAATGGGAGATTTAAACTTATCACAATCTGACCCTGGATTTAATGAACTTAAAAAATGGTCTAAACCAACCTTGATAGGTAAAAAGACTTCACTTAAAATGAAAGAAGATAATGGTGTTAAGTTAAATATGGAATATGATAACTTTTTTATATCATCACTACTAGTTTTAAGTAAAAGTGATGTTATCTTATTCTTTAATGATTTTAAAGATTTAAAGTCGGCTAGAAAAATATCGGATCATTGTCCAATCTATTGTATTATAAAATAAATTAAAATATATGTTAATTGTAGAAGTAAATAGTAAACAACCAATTGAAAAAGCTTTAAAAGTTCTAAAAAGAAAATGGGATAAAACTAAAGCGATGAAAGAACTTAGAGATAGAAAAGAATTTATTCCTAAATCTGATAGAAAGAGAGCCGCTAAAAGTAGAGCTGCTTATATTAATAAGAAATATAGAAGTGATGATTAAAAAATTACTTAGTTTGTTTCCTAATCAAAGTATAAAACATATGATTTAGGTAAATTACAAAAGTCTGGTTTTATAGGAACTTTAGAAGATTTATCAGGATGTCCTAATTGTAAAAGTAAAAATATAAAATGGAAGTTCTTTATACCAACCGATGGTTCTAAACCGACTATTCCATCACAAAGTATTTGTAATGATTGTGGTTATAAAGATGAAAGAGGTGAATTTGAAATGACAAATAAAGCAATTTTAAGAGAAAAAAAAATTAATCAGATATTAGATATATGAATTGTCCAGAATGTGAATCTACTGATATTAAAACAAGTCTTTCAGAGCCGGTTTCTAATTATGGATACATTCCAAAACCACTCGTTTATATTTGTAAACATTGTGGATTTAGATCTAAAGAATCATTCTCTATTATAAACTTTAGAAAAAATAGAGACTATAAAATTGAACAAATACTGAATAAAAATGAGCTTTAATAAAAGATATATCAAATTAGAAAACTTAGAATCTGCCGCTAAACAAGGATTGGATTATCTAATTAACTATGTAACAAAACCGGATGCTCTTATAATAGAATCTGGTGGTATTTCAAAACAAGTTTGTGATATTGTTGGTCTAACAAAAAACAAATCTGAAATGAAAGAGAAATTAAAAAATATAGGATTCTATGAATTTAAATAAAAACTATTATTCAATACTTGGTGTTAGAAATGATGCCACTGAAAAAGAAATAAAAAAAGCCTACTATAAACTATCATTTGAATATCACCCTGATAGGAACAAAGAAGTTGATACTATTAAATTCAATTCTATAACAGAAGCGTATGATGTGCTTTGTGGTGAACAAAGAAAAGATTATGATGTTAAAAGTAAGTTTGGAAATAACTATAATGAGTATTTTGAGTTTTTTGAAATAAATGTTGAGTTTGATTATCATAAAAGTAAAGACCATTTAGACAACTTTAAGAAAACAGAAGTACTTGATATCTATATTAATATTGATGATTCATTTGATGGTAATATAGAATATGAAAGGTATGTTAAATGTAAACCTTGTGACGGAACTGGTAAAGATATGTCTTCTAAGATAGTTATTAAAGATGTTGATGGTAATATACTTAAAACTTTTGATGGTGATGATGGATGTGACTTCTGTGATGGTAGTGGTAAATACATGGGATATGATTGCTCATTCTGTATGGGTAAAGGTAAAGTTGGTTTGAATCCTTGTAAGAGTTGTAATGGTGAGAAAAGAATTTTAGGTAAGCAAAAAATCACTAAAATAAAACTAGAAGGTGATGAGACAAAAATACCTGCTATGGGTAATGTTTCAAAAACAGAGCCTGGTAAAGTTGGTTACCTTTTATTAAAAAAGAATAAAATCTAATCACCTCGGCCCTCATCACGTATTCCACCATCAAATAATCCACCTGCTGGATTATTTGCTGGTGGATTATTTGCTGAAATTCCAACACCTACTCCACTAACTGGAACATTTGAGTTTGACACTGCAATACTACTCACACCAAGTGATATATTATCTAAGAAATTAAAGAATGGATTACTATAATCTATATATGGTGATATTCCTTGAAAAGGAATTTGTATACCTTTATTAATATTTGATTCAACGAAATACTGGAAAAAGGGAACCATATCAATCTCTATGAATTTAATGTTATCTATTACATAATCAAAAGTTCCTTGAATATAATATCCAACATACCCACTAAAATTCATTGACAGATTTCTCTTATTGTAAAAATATTCAATTTTTCTTTTCTTACTTGTAGTTAAGTGATTAACATTTGAATTAACTGGTAAATAAGATGCTGGTATTATTGTTGATACTGTACCACCACCTGCACCTAAAGTTGAGTAATAAACATTTCTTAGAGTCGTGTTTATATTATTAAAATGTAACATTGGTATAGAATATATTCCTTGTGGTTCATTTGGAAATAAAGATTTTTTCACCGGTAGAGATAAAGTAGGAACTGAACTTTCTTCAAAAGTTCCATCCTCAAAAATTTCCGAGTGACTAACTAAATCAAACTCAATAGCAGTATATCTTAATTTCTTTATTGTATCATTTGTTCTGTTAGATACTATCTCATCATCTGTTAATGGATAAATATCTAAAATACCACCTCTTCCTATGGCTCTTACTAATAACTCCTGTCCTATAACTCCCTCTTCACCTAGGTCAAAAGTTCTTGAGAATGTTAAAGATGAAACATCATATCTTGAATAAGTCCAACCAAGATTTATAAATTTACTATCTGAACTATTTCTCTCTACACTTGCGGTAGGTGTTCCAATTGGATTGTAAGCTCTTGTGCTTCCAAATTGTTCTTGAAAATTACCAGCATCACCTATATAATTGTTAAATGTTTTGTATTTTGTTCCTAAACTATACTCTCTTATAGTTGTGGAAAAACTATCTCTAAATGTTGATGAGCTTTCTAAAACATCATTTGTTGGATATCCATATAAGTTATTTTCAGAATAATCCTTTCCAGATAAAGTATTTACTAATGATTGAGGTTTTCCAATATTAACAGCACTTGTATTGTAGTAGTTTACATCCATCCATGAGTCATAAATAAATACAGATGTACTTTCTAATGATTGATTTGATGTTATTTTAGATCTATTTTTAGATTTAAATTGTATTTTTTGGATAACTCCTTTAGATAAAGTTACAGATACTGTACCACCTTCACTTGTTGAGTCACTCCCCCAAGGTAAAGCAGTTACAATATGATAGTCATTAATTACATTATCAATAGTCGTTTCACCATCATATTGTGGATTGATATTTTTATTATCTTTATCTACTAATATTGTATCACCTACAGCCAATCCGTGTTTACTAGAGAATGTAAGTCCTACTCTTCCACCAAATGTTTCATTAGGATAAAATAAAGTATCAACAAATTTAGGTACTGTGTAGTAGCTTGTGTTAAAATGTCCACCATCAAATATACCATCTACCCAATGTGTGTCATACATTTCAGTAATCATTGGATATCCTCTAAATAATCCATAATTCCAAACTCCTCTGAAATATCCATTAAAGAATGCCCCTGATAGCCATACATTTTTAGTTACATATATTCTGTGATTGTCTGAATCTTTTTCTATTCTTCTCAAAGGAAAATCATTATCAAATTCTACAATAATTGTAAAATCAGTTTTGGCTATTATTGTAAAATATCCTTTAATTGTTTTTCTATTCTCATTAATATCTATAGCTATTATATTACCAATAGACACTTTATCTCCAATTTCAAAGCTATTTACCGCGTCTGATGGTCCTTCTATTTGAATTCTCCATCTTTTTGATTTATTGTAGGTGAAGTATTGGTATATTTTACTAAATTCTTGAACACTATCATCATATCTCCATCCGCTATTCCAGACTCCATTTTCCCAAACACCAGACTTGAAAGTTCCATTTCCTATATTTGCATTAATTTGACTTATTGATAGTGATTGTGTTGCGTTTATTGTGTTTCCATTACCAACATATGTTGAATATGTTGCGCCAGTTAGTCCGTATGGTATTATACTAGTCACATTTGAAGTTTGATATTGCTCATTATTACCTGGATGGTATCCACCCTCTACCACTATATCTGTTATGAAAATACTACTATATGTAGCTGAACTTTGGGTTCCTACGAATGGTCCTTTAAAATAAATATATCTACCACCTTCTAATGAGAAGAATTTGTGAGGTATTGAATATGAGCGAGATGAATAGGTCACACCAGCTATTACAGAAATACTTTGAGTTAGTGTTCCAATTAATAACGCATTAGTTGGTTTTGAAAATGATCCCGGATTATTTGTTGGTAGTGTACTTGATAAATATATCTCAAGTGGAAAATCACCATGTTGATTTTGATAATTAAATGAGAAGTTAAAGTAAGTATATGGTACAAATTTTGCTATATAATTATTTTGTCTATATCCAACCGATCCTATTTTAGTTGTTGGTCCACCACCAACTGGATTAAGATTAACTTGTGAATCGTCATACCAGTGTAAAAGCTCACCAGAATTATAGTTAGCATCATATGTCCACCCAAGTCCATTTTGTGGATAAGCTCCTATGAAAGTAGAAGATGTTCCGGCTCTTGAATATGGAGAATCACCCCATTTATAAAAGGCAAAACCTTGGATTCTATAATCCATTTCAGATAAATTGAAGTTGGTTATACCGGCGCTAATTGTTTCTGTATTACTAGCAGTTCCAAATTTATTATTAGCACTATATTTAACAATATTTTTTGTTAATGTGTCAGTTGGTGGAGTTGCATAAAAATAAAAATTAGAATTTGTAATACCTGGAAATCTACCAACTGATGATCCTATTCCTAAAATCGAAGGACTTGTTCCTTTAAATTTATTATAATCTAAACTCTCCTCCCAAGCTGGTGTCGATATCGAAAAAGACGCTGAATTTGGATTTAAATTATTCATATAATAATAAACATCTGTAACAAATTGATAAGTTTTACCACTTTTAAATTGATAGTTGGTTGAACTAACATATGTTAAGGTTGTTAACTTTGATGGTGATACTGATCTATTAACACGCATTCTAAGTGGAATGGGTGGTGTTGCTACTATCCAATCTGCTGTCGATGTTCCTGATACTGATGTATTCCAACTCATATTATTATATATATTATTTTACTTTCATTGTAATAAAAATTTACTAATCTACTGGGTTAGTATCTTCAGGAATACGAAATCTACCTGGTGATAAAACTGGAGTACTTGCTGTAAAACTCATAACTGATGGTTCATACTCATTATCCAAGAATATATTCCAAACATGACATGAAGATGTTCCACTCCAAGACATTCCTCTCATTAGTATTTGCATTGTATAATCATCATCAACTTCACCATCAAATTGAAAAGAAGATCCATACCAGTTTCCATTTTTCCAAGTTCCTGCTTCCCAGAATACATTAAATGCGTTCATGTAATTATTAACACCATTTTCCCATATCATACCCGTTGCTGTACCTATAGTGAATGTTCCATTTTTCCATCTAGAAATATAAAAATCACTATCTTCTAATTGACCATTTTCCCAATAACAAGTATCATCATTTAAATTAAAAGATGATTGTGTAGAACCTCCTCTTTTTACATATGGGTTAAATGAACTTGATTTGAATTTACCACTTTCAAAAGAACCATCTAACCAAACCGAACTAAACATTTCTCCACTTGGATGACTAAATGTTCCTGATTCCCATAAAGCATTTTTAAACTTAGCTCTTGCTCCTCTAGTTTCAACATCCATTGACTTTTTAATCTTTGTGTAAAGTTTTATATCTGTTATAAATTTATCTTTTACATCTGTGAATATACCATTTCTCCAATGTCCCCAATATGAGTATGTATATGCGTTAACAAAATCAGATGCGTTTCCACAAGTTAATCCACTTACCGGACTATCTCCACTACCTTGGAATTCACCATATAAAAATATACCATCGTTCCAAACTCTACCTTTGAATACCCCATTATTAAACTCTCCTGTATACCAAGTTGAGTTACTTAATCCGTTTGCGTTTCCAAATTCACCTCCATTAAATTTACCACTTTCCCAACTATAATCAGATTGAAGTGTTGAACTACTTTGTGACCATCCATATGCTGATGTAAATTTACCATTATTAAATGTTCCACTTTTCCACTTAGCCATTGATACAAATTGACCACCATTAAATAGTCCATTTTCCCAAGTTGCTGTATTTGATGTGCTATTTAATGCTGATTGTTGATAATCCGTAGAGAATATACCATTATTAAATACTCCATTTTTCCAAACAATTGTGGAACTTGACATTCCTGAATAACTTGTATCACTTGCGTAAATTAAAGCATTTTCAACTGTTACATAACTAAAAGTACCATTGTAGAAAATTGTATCACTTGTTGATAGTTGACTACTTCCTAAAGTTCCATTTTCAAAAATACCATCATACCATTTTGAATTTAAAAACTGACCACCTGAGAAAGTACCACTTTCCCAATCACTTTTAGAGAATAATCCATTTAAGAAAACTCCATTTCTCCAAGAATATCTATCATTTGAAGTAGTTCCAACAACTACTGTATATGGACTACCATAAGTATAACCATTTTTATAATAAGTTCTAATTCTATTAGTATCATAATATTGATAATCTGATGTTGCGTTATCGTTAAAACTTCTTGATCCATAAAATTGACCACCAGTGAATACACCATCTAACCAAGATGATTCTTTTATAACACCACTTGAGAAAGTACCGTTAACCCATATAGAGTTTTGTATTATACCATTATTCCAACTATCACTACCAGATAAAAACGATGAATAAAGATAAGTAGCTGATGATAATCTATTTGACTTATTTTTAAATAAAGAGTCTGTTACTACTAAGTTTCTAAGTTTTGGTATATTACTAAAGTCTTTATCTAATGCGTCATAAGAATCGTTCTCAATTATAGAGTCTGTAATATAAGGTCTTCTAAAGATACCAGATTTTATTTTTGATTTATTGAATTTAAGTGATTTAATATAACCATACCTATTACCCGCATTAGTTGTAGAGAAAGTTCCTGTTGATTGTGTTAATGATGATATGATACTACTTGTACCTGTTACTAACTCTTCTAATTTATAAACTCCTAATAAATTATTTGAAACTACTTTATAAGCATCTGGTAATCTTGTGATATTTGTTCCATCATTAAAGTCTACACTATCTAAGAATACAACCTCACCTGGTTGTAAAGTATATTCATTTTCTTGATAAAATTGATCATATAAAGAAGTTGCTAATAAGCTATTACTTGATGTAAATGATAAGTTATAAACACCATCATTTAATGATGAAGTTGCTGATGAATCTGTTATATTTAAGTCAGTTTGTGAATTTATATGATATCCGCTATTCCAATTTGAGTTTTCAAAAATACCACTTTCAAAATCAGCATCAACTAGATATGCGTTTGTCACATCTACTATGTTTCCTAATCTTAGTGGACCTGAACCAGTTGCTGAAATGAAATCATATTTAGTTGGATATTCCCAACTAGTATTTAGATTTAAATATTCTTTCAAAAATGGTTTATTTGGTGTTGGTGATGTTATACCATTTAAACCTGGACTACCAGGTAATAAAGATTCATCATCTATATCATAAATACTCATCCAAATATCTATAGAATAAAGATTACTATTTGGATTAGTAGAATAAACTGAAGTGTGATAAGTATCAGGTGATGTTGGATCCAATGGATCGATTGGCTTTCTAACACTTTCAAATAAATATGAATTCTCTAAAGGAGAAGATAAAAATGTAGAAATATCAATACCTCTTTTAAAGAATGTATTTGTATAGATGTTATAATCATCAATATATTCTGTCCAAGATCCTAATCTTAATTTCTTATCAAATAGATTTAGTATTTCTTTACTACTATTATTTAACTTTATACCTTTTATGTATAGTTTATCTCCAGTTTTTAATCTATTATAACCACTTTCGTTTATATAAAATTTATAAACTTTTTGAGATACATCATTTAATGAAGCATATGATCCACCAATACTAAATGTTGAACCTATACTTGGATATTCAGTTGCATTTAATTCATCATATCCTAATATTTTTATAATGTTATCACTATTATAATTTGAGTTGATAAAAACAGAGTTTCTAAAATAAGAGTTTACTGATTTTACATTTTCAAACTTTGAGTTATTTGTTTTAATATTTTTTAATTCAGAATTAGAAATGTAAGCATTATTAAAATTACAATCTTCAAAATAAGCTTTCTTAATAAGATTTGGATAAGGTGTTGTATAATTCATCAAATAGTTTTCAACAACTGAATAAGTTGCTGATGAAGTTCCTATTATTGAATTAATAATTGTACCATTATTAATTGTTGATTGTTCTAAAATAGAGTCTATTATAAAATTAAAACTCTTACCTGAATTATTAGGTGTATTTAGTTTCTGATATGGAAATCCATCATCATTTAACCCAGAGTAATAACTCTCTGGTAATGTATATAAAGCCTCATATGTTCCTTTTATCCAATTTGTATTTAATAAAGTTCCTGATTTCCAAGTTGAAGTTTTTCCTTCCCACTTTATTTGTTTATTCTGACTGCCAAATAAACCAGTATTCCAAAATCCATTAAAATTACCATCTCTAAAATTACCCTTTGTTATAAGTGGCTTAGAGTATTTAACATCAACTATCCACTCTGATTGAGTAGGTCCTACATTCCATTTATATACAAATCCTTCTTGGAATTTTTTACCATTATAGGTAAAGTCACTTTCCATTATTTTTATTCTATCATTATTTGAATAAATAGGTGAAAGTGCATATGAATATGATCCACTATTAATTAAATCATTACTAATATTTGTCCAACTTTGTGTTATACCAGCTTTTACAAAGAATCCAGGTGAACCTATAATACCACCATTTCTACCCCAACTTTTTGTTGTGGTATAATCTTGGTCAATAAATGCTATGTTATTTTGATAGTAGTTAAATTTATAATCAAATTCAGCAGATCCAGTAGTTGCATGTCTATTAGCATGTAAAAAATCTTGTACATTTTTTATGTAGTAAACTTTTATAAATTTATCTATTGGTTCTTCTAAATATGGTAAAACTCCAGTATAATCTATATCTAAAACTATTTGACAATTATCAACAAAAAGAACTTTATATCCATCTCTACCTTTTTTATATTTATTAGATATAATTAAACTATCACTATCATAATTTCCATTTAATATAAATACTCTATCTCCAACTTTAAGTCCTGAATTGACTTCAGTGTAAAATAAACTTTTATCAATACCATTTATTTCATATGGTTCAACCCAGTTTATAATTCTAGGACTAAATGATTTACCAGCATCTGATACTAAGTCTTGTAAAGGATTATATCCAACTAACTTTTTATTTTTCCCAAGACCTATTAAATCTGCCTTTGAAATTAATAAAGGTTTTTTGGATATGATAGAACTCATATTTTTAATAAAAGAATTATCCAACGGTGATTTCATCGATGCAGTTGCTACCACAGCTGGTATTGAGGATGTTGCTAGATTAGGTATTTTTGGCCTAAGTGGATAGTCTGAAAAATTTGCCATTAAACTCTGTAATTCTTTTATGTATATATTATTTATTAAGAGTTTCTTTGATATTAAACTTTAATTAATTAAATTTGTAAAATATTATGGAAAAGAAAAAAGTATTGATTTTTACTGGAGCGGGAGTTTCAGCTGAAAGTGGTGTTGCTACATTCAGAACTGGAGACGATGGGCTTTGGTATAATCACAGAATAGAAGATGTTGCTACCCCTGATGGGTGGCGTAGAGATAGAGAAAAAGTTCTTAATTTCTACAATATGAGACGTGCTCAAATGAGTGAAGTTGAACCAAATTTGGCACATAAAATAATTGCTGAATTAGAAAAAGACTATGATGTTACCGTTGTGACTCAAAATGTCGATGATTTACATGAAAGAGCTGGATCAACTAATGTTATTCACTTACACGGAGAATTAACAAAGGCTAGAGGTTGTATGTATGATCATAAAACATCACCATTAGATGCTGTTATTGATATAGGATATAATCCAATTAAAATTGGTGATAAATGTCCAACAACTGGTTCTCAATTAAGACCTCATATTGTTTGGTTTGGTGAAAATCTAGATCCGGACTTTGTTGATATGGCTACAACAGCTGCTAAAGAATGTGATGTTTGTATTGTTGTTGGAACTTCAATGAAAGTATCACCAGCTAACACAATTCCATTCTTAACTAAAGAAAGTGCTAAGATTTACTATGTAGATTTATCAGACATTGATTTCTATGTGCCAGAATACAGAACACATTTATTTCATCATTATCAAGAATTGGCATCAACCGGTATGGAAAAAATCAAAAATGATTTAAAAAACATTTAAAATGCTTAATATAAAAAGTTTTGACTCATATAGAGACGGGGGAACTATCTCTCTAAGATGTAATTTAGGTGGACCACAATGGTCTAAATACTTATCAGACCATCATTTAAATAGTGATGAAATTGAAATTTGTTTAGATGGTAGGAGGAACAAGGAGCCTAAAATCTGGTTAGGATATCCTGGTTCAGATGGTTCTCAATTAATTGAAGAAAAAGAATTGATTGATGATATTATTAATAAAATAGAATCATTCAAAAATATTCAGAATCATAGAATGAATAGTTTTATTGATTTTTATGAAAATGTAAGAGATTGGAAAATTAAAAATATATTAGAATGAAAGAAGAATATTACAAAGACATATTTGGCGGTACTAAATATGGGGATTATATGGTTTATGGTTTAGATAAATCTGAATCTAAATATAGTAACTATGAGGACTTAATAGACCAACTTGGAGTTTATTATAACTCAACAAATTTTACAGAAGAATCTGAAGAACAAAAGGCTATCCGTTTAGCTAAAGAAAAAGCTGAAAAAAGAAATAATACTATTGATAAACTTTTAAATGATTAAAAGAGATATTGTTGTATTGGATCATATTGGTATGATAAATCAGAGTAAGTATAAATATCAAGATAATATTTTGGAAAAATTTAGTAAAGAAATTTATACAATAATGTCTAATTCCCGTAAGTATAGAGGTAAAATTGAAAGACGAAAAGAAAAAATAAAAAGAATTTATGGATAATAAAGAAACTCTTGATGTCTTTGGTCAATTACTTAGTGGTAATAAACAATTTATGATGTTGAAGGCTAGACAAACTGGTAAATCGAGTATTAATGCTTCTTTAATGGAATGGCATAATCTTCACTCTAAATATGAAAGAGTTAGAATAAGAAAAGAAAGAATCAAATCTATATTTAATATATAATCCAATAAAAAGAAATAAAAATATGAACTTACAAGAATTACTTAACAAATGGAATATTAAATGTGATGTTAATACATTACTTTCAATGTGGAATGAATCACATAGATCTTACCATACATTAAATCACTTAAATGATGTGATTGACCAAATCAATGAGAACAAATCTAAATACTCTGGTAAAGAATATGAGAAATTGATGTTGACTGCTCTTTTCCACGATTGTGTTTATGATCCAATGAAAAGTGATAACGAAGAAAAATCTGCTGACTTTTTCATTGAGTGTTGTTCTGATAAGTCAAATAAAGATGTATTAGAAGTAAAACAAATGATTTTAGATACAAAGACTCACCAATCTACATCAAACCTTTCAGAGTCATTTAATCACTATGATATGAGTATTGTCGAAAGAGATTTTGACCAACTATTAGAGTGGGAAAATGGTATCGCGGAAGAATTTAAAGCTTATGGTGAGTTGTATAAAGAAGGTAGATTGAAATTCTTAGAATCTTTACTAAACAAATATCCTCACAATACTGAGAACTTACTTAAATTGATTGATTGGGTAAAAAATAGTTAATTCTAAAAAATAATAAATATAATATGAAAATAATTAAATTATTTGAGGAGTTTAGTAATGTGTTTACAATTTTTAACTTTGATAAAATTAAAAAAGATTGGAAGGTATTTGAAAATGATACCTTAGATGATTTAAGAAATTATCAATTAAATGAGGATGGAACATTTTTATTTTCAATGAAAACTGATTCAAAATCCATTACTATTAATAAATTAGAAAAAATAATACAGAATTTATCTAATGAAATGGATATTTTAAATGTTACATATTGGAAAATGTCTAGCTTTTCAAATATTTTCATTTGTGATGAGAATATACTAAAATTTTCATCAAATAGATGGAAACACTCTGTTGATGAATGGAAAATGGCTAACAAATTTTTAGGTAAAGATATTCCCGGATTGGTTAAATATTATAAAACTTGGCACTCAAATGTTATAACTCCACGTAATGGTAAAAGACCTGGTCCATTTTATGCAATCCTAATGCAAAGGGTTGATGAGTTGGAACAATCAGAAACAAAAATTTTCAATAAATTTCATGAAACTCTTAACCTAGATAAGACATCAAAAATTATAACAAAAGAGTCAATGTTAATAAAATTAGGTCAAAATTTTACACAAAATGAACTAATAAATGAGTTTGTTGAATTATTCTTTTTATTAAAAGGTGTAGTACCTCTTGATGATTTTAGGGGTGATAATTTAGGTAGAATTGATGGTAAATTAACACATTTCGATCCTATGGATAGAGAGGGATTTGTGTAATGGAATACGGTGTAATTTACATAAAAGTTTGTCCTAAAGATGGTACTCCAGGCGATTGGATAAAATATTGCCATATCTTATCAGCAACTCCAAAGTCATTTCAGAAAAACGCTGAAGATATTGCGAATGATATAAATACTAAGTATTCAGATAGTATTGTAATACCAATGGATATTGATGTTCATCCAGGTTGTACAACTACACCAGAATCAGTTGAAGAAATTGCCACTGATATGTATAATCAATTCAGTGAGTTAGCCGAAAGGCAAGGTATTCCTAATTCAATTAGATGTGTTTACTCAGTTGGTGAGCTGGAGAAGATTGATTGGGACTTCCGTGACCAACATGGGAAGTATTCAACTCATTATTTACCATCATATCCAGTTATGATAAAAGTTGGAAGATTCTTAGATGAATCAGATGAACCAGGTATATTCAAAGTTTAATAATTCATAATTATTAACTCTGTTCCCATTATTGTAATTTTAGAATCAAATCTACAATTAGGATAAAGGTCTTCTATTCCATCAAAGTAATAATAACTCAATAAGAATTTTCCTTTAATATTATTAAGAACTTCAGATAGTTCTTTATGAGTATCTTTATTAAAATCGTGATTAATATAATACTCCTCTTTTCCGAAATAAGGAGGATCTACATAAAAGAATGTCGATTCAGAATCATACATATCAATTAATTTTTGATAATCATAGTTATGTATTTCATCAATTTTATTAAGATGGTGACTATAAGCCTTATACTTCATTTTGAATATTTCAAACTCACTATTATTTCTCCAAGAGTCTTTACCTATTTCGTAAGGTGAAGAACAAGTCAAAATTACTAACCAATATAAGGATAGTAGAGTTTCATCTTTTTCTATAATTAGATTTTTTAGACAACTTCTATAATATTCTTTATTGACTTCAGTGTATCTAACTAACTCAATGAATTTATCGTTTTGAAGATTTTTAAAAAGTAGATAGTTTAGATTGTTTTTATCATTGTAGATAAATTTAACATCATTAAACTTAGTAAAGTCTAATGCAAAAAAAATACCAAACATCCCACCAAATGGTTCTACATAAGTAGAAATATCTTTAGGAATGTTCGGTACTATAAAATTAGCAAATTTAGATTTTTCTCCTAGATAAGGTATCAGCATCTAAAATTATTAATTTTTTGACTTTGCAGATTTTTTGATTTCTTTATGAATTTCAAGGAAGATAGATTTAACTTCTTTGAATTTCATTTGACCAGTCATTGCTGCCATAAAAGCAGTTTCTAATTTAGTCATTTCTGTTTGAATAGGAGATACTACTTTAGCTCTTGTAGTTCTTGTTCTCTTAACTGGTTCAGTAGAGATTGCTTTTTCTGTTTTCATAGCTGGTGATTTTATTTTATTTTTCATATTATGTTTTTATTTAGTTTTAAATTCTTTTTTATCACTAGAGATATAAAAGTTTTCAAAGTTGTAGTATTTTTTATAAACTTCTTTAATCTTTTTCAAAGTAACTTCATCTAAGATATCATACACACTCCATTTAGGAGGATTAATCCATTGATTAACATTTTTATATCTTAGAATTTCATCCTTCTCCATTCTTACTTTGTAGTAATCTTTAACTAGTTCAAATCTTTCTTTTGTTAGAAACTTACTTGGGTTAGTTATTACTTCTTTAACTGCTTCAACTACAGCATTGTAGTTTTTGTTAGAAGTTAGTGTTGAGATTGTATTAATACCTTGAGTGTTTATTCTAGACTGATAACAATGTACATAATAAACTAAACCTTTTTTCTCACGAATTTCTTGGTATAAAGGAGATTTCAATCCTAATGACAGCATTGCGTTGATAAAGTGAACATAAGCAAAATCTTCTGTAATAACTGGAGATAAAATAGCAATTGATGTTTTATCCTTGAATTCGTTTCCTAATTCTAAATCAACCTTATGATTTCCAAATACTAAATCTTTAACAATTGTTCTTTCGGCAAAATCTAAAGTAGCATTTTTATACTTTTTACCTTTAGAAACATTTATTATCTTTGATGGTTTAGCATATTGTAGTTCAAAGAAATTCAAACAATCCATATACTTTAGATTTTCTAAATCTTCTTTTAGACCGATTGGATCGTAGTCATTAAATAACTTACGAGATAGATTTAACATATGTGTTTGAGTTTGATCATTGAAACAGTCCATATACTCTTCAAGTACAATGTTTCTTTCATTCTCAAATTGTTCTTTAGTTACATTAAATTCACCAAGTAAATCCATAAATTCACCTTTCCATTTATTAACTTTATCTTCTAATCCTGTTAGATAAAAAACAATTTCGTTTGAACTTGTGTAAGCATTCCAATCAATACCATCTCTGTCAAAATCTTCTTGAAGATGATCAAAGTTTTTACACATTAAATGTTCCATTAGGTGAGAGATACCAAACCAGCCTTTTTTCTCAAGATTAGTTGAACCTTCATACACAACATAAAAACCAGATAAGTCGGTTTCAGATTTAAGATTTATTATCATTTAAATATATTTATTTTTATTTATATATTTAATCTACTAGAAGTTTTAATAAAAAATTAAAAATCAACTTTGAATTTGCCCCAGATGATAACATCACCATCTACCTCTTGAAGTATATCTCCTTCACCTTCAGCTCCAGAGTCGTCAAGCCAATCATATTGTTTAATTAAAGCATCAGCTATCTCTTTAGCTTCTACTTTAGCTAATCCTTCTTTATTAATAAGTGAAGATATTTCGTTTGTGAATATTATCATTCTATCTTCTTCAACTAAAGTATATTCTTTTATGTTCATTCCTGTTAGTAGATTTCTTAAAGGTGTTGATAATGGATATGTTCTACCACCAGATTGTTTAGAAAGTGTTTTTTCTAAAGATCTTATTAGAGATTCTTCCCAATAATCTTCAATATATTGTTGTAGATAAAGTAAAGCTTCTTCTTTGAATTTTTCAACGGTGTATCCTATTTGATCTAACATCATTTGACCATATTTAGTTTGATGGTATCCATATTTATATCGAATCCAAAGTTCATCACCTTCATTGTAACTTCCCCATCCTTCACCACCTAAACTAATAAAATTCTTATTTAATCCAAGTTCTTTGAATAGAAAGTATAAATAAACATCAGTGTGTCCATTTTGAGAATCTAAATCACTTTTAAATGGATCATTCATATCATCAATCTTATCTACACTAACTCCTTTATTCCTTAATTTACCAATAACTTCTTGAAAATCTTCAGTTCTCTCACCTCTTACAAATTTAGCAATACTATATCCACAAAGTTTATTTACTTTATCACAAAACAAATTTTTAATACTTTGCATATCCCATCCTTTTTTATCCATTAAAGATTTCATTTCATTGTAATCTTCCTCAGGATTAAGTTCTTTTTTACACATATCTGAGAATGATCTAGGAGAAAGGTCTCCAGTCATACTAATAACGGCATCATAGAAATTAGATCTTAAAATAAGAAATATCTCCGCATTATTAATATCTAAATTAGATTGTAAATATGAATCTTTAAGCTTTGGATGAGCTGTCAATTCTTCATTTATAAAATCGTTATACTTCTTTAAGTTCTTCTTCATTTTCCTTTGTGATATTTTCCTCTTCTATTTTAATAGAATCAATTGTTTCTGTACACCAATCGATATCATATCCAAGGTCACTGTCGTTGTATAAGTCTAATTCATTCATAAGTTAGGAATTTTTTTGTAAAGTATATATTAATTAGTATTTTCTATTTTTCATGTGTCTTAGAAAATTAAAAACATCATCTTTATGTTCTTCAATCATATCAAGTGTTACATCAATTTCTAAAAGATTATCTAATGTTTGATTTTTTTGAAAATAATGTTCAGCCGGATCTTTAGCTATTTTACTAATAACTATTCTAGTAGGAATATAATTCATTGTAAAGAATTCCTTCAGAATAGCCGATGTTCTTAAACCAACAGAATCATTATCAGCAAATACTACAATACTTGTAGGTTCTTTTTCTAAAACTTGATAAAGTTGTAAACCAGACCACATACCAGATGAACAGCTAACTGACTTCTTTCCTAAATTGAAAAGAGCCATCATATCAAATATACCTTCTGTTATCCAAATCTCATTACCCTTTTTAAATCTATCTAAACCCCAAACAGGAATATCAGGACAAGCTAAAGAATACTTTAATGATTTAGAAGAGTTTATTTTTCTAACAGAACAATTAACTAAAACATCATCATTAAAAAGTGGAATTAATATACCACCACCTTCTATACCATCTTCCATTATTTTTGTAAGAACTGGATGGCAAGTAGCTCCTAATATTTCTAAGTGTCTTTGTTCTTTTATATTAGACAAACCTAAAATATTCCAATCTAATATTGTTTTTTCACCAAATCCTCTATTCTCTAAATAATTAAATTCATCAGTACTTAAAGAACCAATATTCTCTCTTATTAAATCAGTGAGAGATGCTAACTCTTCTGGTTTCACAATAACATCATCTACTTCTATGTCTAACTCATCAATGTTTATTTCAACCATTCGACTATCATTATTAAACATCTCTTTACACTTACTAAATTGACGTTCAACTTTAAGTAGTTTCAATGGATTGTAATTTGGTAGAAAATTAGAAACCACTCCTTTTACAGATCGGTTATTATAAAGTATAAATCCTAGTTCTTCTTGAGTGTACATAATATTTTTATTAATTAGCTTGTTTTTTCTACCGAAGTTTTATATATTTGTATTTCAAAATATATTATATAAATGATAAAAGTTGGCTTGTCGGGTAATAGATATTCTGGAAAAACAACAATTTCTAAAATGTTCAAACAAATTGGTATTCCAGTTTTTGATGCAGATATTGTTCTTAAATTCATTATAGGACATTGCTTAGAAACAAATAGAATTATTAAAGAAAAAATCGGTGACCACATTTTCAATGATGGTTATATCGATTCTAAAAAAGTTAGTGATAGTGATTTCTTAGAAATTATAGATTACTCAACATTTGAACTAATGAAAGCATATGATGCTTTTAATGTGAAAAATAAACAATCAATTTACTCTATATTCCATTCATCTTTTTTATTTGAAACTGATTGGGCTGATATTATGGATTATAACATTAATGTTTTCTGTCCTAAGTTAGAAAGAATGGAAAGATGTAAAGAAATTACTAAAATGAAAGTTTCTAACATTGCTTATATGTTAAGAAATGAATTTGATGATTTAGATAAAAATAAACAATCAGCTTACATTATTCACAATTATAAAGGAACTGATCCTTTAACACAGGTAAATAAAATTGACCAAAATATTATTGATATTTATTTAAAGAATGAACAAACCACTTCTGATTTAAGTGATATTATCCTAACTCATTATTAATATGAATAGAACTTTAAGAATAAAATTACTTGAACCAACTCCCAACAAGTTAGCATTTGTTAAGTTGATAAAGGATTGTAGTGGTCTTGGTCTAAGAGAGGCTAAAGATTTATGTGATGAATTACATAAGTCTCCTCATTTAGTACAAGATATGCCTTTACTACCTACTGGTGATGTTGATTACTCAAAACGTTTCAAAAGTGAGATAAAAAATGTTGGTGGTAAATTTTTAGTAAACGGTGGTATTCAATGGGAAAGAAATATCAAAATGTTAAAATTAGGAATTGGTGATGAATCAGATTACTCAGAATTTATTAAAGATTATATCTTAAATGGTCTTGTAGATTCAGAAAATTTACTTACATTAGCTTTAAGTAAACTATCTGAAAACGATATAAAAGAAGTTTTTAATAAAATTAATTTAGAAAATATATAATATGGCAAACGCTTGGATACATGCGAAATCATCTGCTCGTAAACACGGTGGTGAAATCGAAGATTATTTATCAATCCACATGAAGATGGATTGTTCTAAAGCTTATGTAGCTGATAACAGACACAGAGCACTAACTCACACAAACTTTTGGATACATGAGGTAATGATACCTATTTTTGGTTACACTATTAAGAATTCCAATGGTAAAGAGGTTTGTGTTAAAGACTTATGTGAACAACACATACTCGAAGACTTCGGTATGAGATTTATTCCTACTCCACAAGATTATCTTGAAAATATGGAGTTTATGGACTGGATGCAAAATGGCATCAAAGGTTGTCCATCATCATTTAAAAAATTATCAGATAAAGGAAACATTAAAGTTAATTTAGATTAATATGTGGATAATTTGTAATAAAAATAGCAAAAAGTTAGTCAAAGGTCTTAAATATAAAGTTAATGGTCTTTGGAACTCCGGTAATAACCAAAAATGGTTAGAGGGTAAAGTAGAAATTGTTGGCTTTGGTCGATATGTTACTACTAACTTCACAGATATTAATGGTAATCCTTTGCCAAAATCTGATATCATACCTCAACCAGCTTCCTATTCTAAATTAGAATTCTCTGAACTTAAAAAAGGAGATATCCTTGTTTGTACATCCGACAATTATAAGACTCTTATAAAGAATGGTATGTATAAGATAGATGAACTTGTAGAGAAAAGTGAACAAAAAAAAGGATGGAATAATGTGACTTACACATCACATGATAGAACTATCAAATTTGAAGGTATTCAGAGAAGACTAAAATTTAGTCATTGGAGATTTAGAAAATTAACTCCACAAGAGTCAAGAGAGATATCACTTGGATCTTTACTTGATGGTGAAGAAGCTAATGTTATCAAAACAAAAGATATTAGAAAAATTGATATGGTTTTGAATAAAGAATTAGAACTTATAAAAAACCTTTCTAAGGCAATTATTGATGAAGGCAGACATCATCTTTCCATAATCGATTGGGCTTGTTATAAAACTGGAAATGGAATGGGGATAAATCAAAATGATTATGAGCCTCTTATGAATATGACACTAAAAGATATTCTTTCAAAAATAGAAACAAAGTAAAAGTAATCAAATATACATAATCTAAACAATAAATATGAACAAAGAAAAATTCGCAGTCCTCAGAGAAAAACAAGAGGAAATTAAAAAGATGAAAAAGGAAATGATTGAAGCTTCCAATAAAATCTTTACTGAGTTAACAAAAAGTATTTTTGAGGAACACCCAAAAGTTAAATCATTTGGATGGAATCAATACACACCTTACTTCAATGATGGTGATACTTGTACATTCTCAGCAAACACAGACTATATTAGAATCAATGAAGAGTATGTTGATGATTCTAATTGGGTAAATGAGACTATAATTACCAACTATGGTACTTGGAATCGTGATAAAAAAGTGTATGAAGGTAGAACCGAAGTACCAAATTTGAATTATGATGTAGAATTATCTAAAGCATCTGATGATATTACAGAATTTTTGAGTAACTTTGACGATGAGTTCTTTATATCTCAATTTGGTGACCATGCTGAGATAACGGTAACCGCAGAAGGTGTTGGTGTTGACGAATACGAACATGATTAATTAATAAGTAATATAAACAAATAAAAACAAAAACAAAAAATGAGTAACATTTTAAATTTAATGTCAAACTATTGGTGGATTGGAGCAATCGTACTTTGTGTAGTAATGTACAAGTTCATCCTAAGAGTATTTTTCGGACTAGTTATTGTTCCTGAGGACAAAACTGGTTTAGTAACAAAAAAGTTCGTTCTTTTTGGAGAACATAAAGAACTTACAGGTGACCGTATTATCTCGGTAAATGGTGAAGCTGGTTTACAAGCTAAGAT
>Ga0114974_10000713_pt1 | contig 27400 bp, 25 predicted proteins | sample S_130206_EF_Meta_FD_87318 | JGI IMG/M metagenome (GOLD analysis project Ga0114974, IMG submission 87318) | Freshwater microbial communities from Lake Simoncouche, Canada to study carbon cycling - S_130206_EF_MetaG | ecosystem: Environmental > Aquatic > Freshwater > Lake | place: Lake... | reverse complement strand
CTTTGGCAAGCTGGAAATCAATGTGGCCAATGTGTACCAGGTGCCTGGTTTGCCCGAGGTGATGATCTTGTCCAACAAAATCGGTGCCGACGGTAAGCCCGTTGGCCTGAGCGATGCAGGCCAAGATTGGCACACTGACATGTCCTACAGCAAGATGGTCGCCTTTACCAATATTTTGTATGGCCTGGAAATACCCCATCGCCATGGAGAGCCCTTGGGCAACACCGAGTTTTGCAATATGCATGCGGCCTATTCTGATTTGCCTGCCGAGCTTAAGCACCGATTAGAAGGCATGACCATCACCCACGACTTTGCTAAATTTTGGGATGCCATGCGCGCCAAAACCGGCAGCTCCCGTGCGCCGTTGACACCGGCGCAGCGGCAAGCCAAACCACCTGTTTCACACCCCGCCATCTTGCTGCACCCGATCACCGGCCGCAAAGTGCTGTACGCCAATCCAGGTTATGCAATGCGCATCAATGAAATGTCGGAAGCTGAAAGTCAGGACACTTTGACGTTTCTATTTCAGCACCAATTGCAAGCCAAGTACCAATACAAACACCGCTGGCAAGTCGGTGATGTATTGATGTGGGACAACATGGGAACCCTGCACAACGCCGTCCCTGACTACCGCCCTGATGAGCACCGTTACATCCAACGGTGTCAGGTCATGGCGAACCGTTACTTCGCGACAGAGACCGCATGAAAATCATCAGCTTTCATGTCCACGACCAGCGTGTAAGAACGGGTGCAGTGTTCAACAACCGTGTGTTGGACATTTCTGACTGGGTGATGGATTTGCCCTTGTCCGAAGAGGCAACTCGACACCATCAGCTTGCAGGAAGCCTGCCACCCTTGGGCGGTATTTTGCGTTGGTTAAGCGCAGGCGCTGAAGCGCTGAGCCAATTACGGGCGCATGTCTCGCAATGCGCAGATCAGTCGCAATGGGCATTAAGCGATGTGGCGCTGTATGCCCCAGTGCCTCGCCCCGGCAAGATCATTGGCGTGGGGCGTAACTATGCAGACCATGCCAAGGAAACGGGTGTCGCACCTTTCGAGAAGCCGCGCATCATTTTCAAAATGTCTTCTTCTGTGGCCGCCCCGGGAGCCGTGGTTCAACGACCCCAAGGCGTTCACAAGCTCGACTTTGAGGCCGAGCTGGCGGTGGTCATGGGCGCGTATGGTCGAGACATTGATGCGTCGACAGCGTTGCGTCATGTCGCGGGCTACACCGTGCTCAATGACATGAGTGCACGCGAATTTCAGTTTGATATTTCACCCGCGCAAACCACTTTTGCCAAAAGCATGGATGGGTTTTGCCCCATGGGCCCTTGGTTGGTGACCCGCGACGAAGTGCCTGATCCGCAAAATTTAGAAGTTTATTGTTGGCTCAATGGCGTGCAAATGCAGCACGGGCATACCAAGGACATGTTGTTTTCGGTGAAGGACTTGGTGGCCTACGTCTCCCGGTTCATGACGCTCGAGCCGGGGGACATCATCACCACAGGAACGCCAGCAGGGATTGGCGCATTTCGCACGCCGCCGCTATACCTGCAGCCCGGTGACCGCCTTGAATTTGAGGTCACTGGCGTGGGTAAATTGTCGCACTCCATCGCCTAAAGCCAGCAACCTCACCATTTTTAAAACAGAGAGACACGCATGAAATCTTCCCTTCTTCGCCTCATCAGTGCTGCCGCACTGGCCACCTTAACCTGCAGTTCCGTCCAAGCCGATGTGTACCCCAGCAAGCCCATTCGTCTTTTGGTGGGCTTTGCTGCGGGGGGCCCCACCGATGTGATTGCACGTGTTTTGGCCAAAGAAATGACCACGACCTTGGGGCAAGCCGTGGTGGTCGAGAACAAAGCTGGCGCCAGCTCTATGATCGCCACACGCGAGGTCAGAAATGCGCCCAACGATGGCTATACCTTGCTGTTTTCGTCGTTGGGGTTGAACGTCAATCCCCTGTTGTTGGGAGAGCAAGCTGGCTACAACCCCAAAACCGACTTCACCCCCATCTCCAATGCAGCGGTGCTGCCATTGGTTGCCGTGAATGCGTTTGATGCCCCGTCCAAATCCATGACCGAGGTGTTGGCCAAGGCCAAAACCCGACCCGAAGCTGTGAGCTTCGGGTCTTCGGGCGGTGGCGGCTCCGGCCACTTGGCAGGCGAGTTGTTGGCAACGATGGCCAAAATAAAAATGCTGCACGTCCCCTATAAAGGCAATGGCCCGGCTTTGTTGGAAGTCATGTCCGGGCGAGTGGACTTCATGTTTTATCCGGTGATTGGATTGGCCGAACACATGGCCACCAAGCGCTTGAACATTTTGGCCGTGGGAACGGCCAAACGGTTGCCCCAGTTTCCGGATGCCCCCACGATGGTTGAAATCGGCTTTCCCGGCTTTGAAGAGACCGCGCCCTGGGTCGGTTTGCTCGGCCCCGCCAAAATGTCTGACGCGTTAGTGTCCAAGCTGCATGATGCGATGAGCAAAGCACTGGCCAAGCCCGATGTGCGTGTGCAACTCGAAAAGCTGGGCGCCTTGATCGTGGGCGATACCCCGGCACAATTCACCAGCTTCTTAAAGCGCGACTATGAGCGCTGGGATGGCGTGATCAAAGCCGCTGCGATCAAGCCCGGCTCCATGTAATCAGCGTTAAGGTCTATTCGATGCGACCTGCTTACGCCATCCATGATTTGCGCGCAGCGGCGCAACGCCGATTACCGCGAGCAATTTTTGATTTTTTCGATGGTGGCGCTGAAGACGAAATCACACTGGCCGCCAATCGAAAGGCCTTTCAGCAACAGCGGTTTTTGCCGCGTGTCTTGAAAGATGTCTCTCATATTGACACCTGCGCTGAAATCTTTGGACAGTCCTCGTCCATGCCCCTGGCCATTGCCCCGACCGGTGCGGTCGGCTATGGCTACGCTGGCGGCGATGTCGCCATTGCCAAGGCTGCGGCTGCGGCAGGGATTCCGTACACGCTCTCCAGTACGGCAACCGCCTCCATCGAACGCATTGCTGATGCATCGCAAGGCCGCTTGTGGTTTCAGGCCTACATCCTGAAAGACAAAGCTTTTTTGTCACGTTTGATCGAGCGGGCTCGCGTCGCAGAATACGAAGCGCTGATGATCACCGTGGACTTGCCTGTGGGCGGCAAACGCGAGCGCGATCAACGCAATGATTTTTCAGTCCCCTTTCGTTTCACACCCAAGAACGTGTTCGATTTTGCACAAAAACCGGCAAGGTGTTGGCAACTGCTGCGCCACGGCATGCCGGTCATGGAAAACTTAATCGGTCTGGACGAAAAAGCCAAATCAGCCGCCAGCATGGCCTCTTCTGTGGGGCGCAACTACGACCCTGCTTTTGATTGGGCAGCCTTGCAAGAAATTCGCGATCTCTGGCCCCGCAAGCTGATTCTGAAAGGGGTGATGCACCCAGATGACGCTGATCACGCCTGCCGCATAGGTTGCGATGCTTTGGTTGTGTCCAACCACGGTGGCCGTCAATTGGATGGGGCTGTGGCCACCTTGGACGCCTTGCCCGGCGTGGTGCAGGCCGCCGCTGGCCGTATTCCTGTGTGGATGGATGGCGGTGTGCGACGTGGGCAAGATATCGTCAAGGCCTTGGCGCTGGGGGCGGGCGGGGTTTTAATCGGCCGCGCTACCTTGTTTGGCGCTGTGTCAGATGGCGAAAAGGGTGCGCGGCGTGCGCTAGAAATTATGCAGACCGAGCTGGTTCGCACCATGCAACTGTGCGGTGCGCGGCAGCTCAAGGACATCACGCCTGATTTATTGTTCAGCCCGCGCGCATCTCGGTAAGTCGTTGGCTCTTCCAGTACACGTCGTCACCGCCATGCAGGCGATTCAGGACCCGGGCTAACACAAACATCAAATCCGACAAGCGGTTCAGATACTGTTTGGGCGTGTCGTTCAGCGACTCTTCATTGCCCAAAGCCACCGTGGCGCGTTCGGCGCGACGGGCCACCGTGCGACACACATGCGCCAAAGAGGCACCACGCGTACCAGCGGGCAAAATGAACTCTTCCAGCTTGGGCAGCTGGGCGTTGTAGGTGGTCAGCGCCGTATCCAGCGCGGCCACGGCTTCGGCCTTGAGCAACTCAAATCCAGGAATGGACAACTCGCCGCCCAAGTTGAAGAGTTGGTGTTGCACTTCCACCAGCACTTCTCGGACATCTTGGGGCATGTCTTCACACAACAACACACCGATGTGCGAGTTGAGTTCGTCCACCTCCCCCATGGCATGGACGCGCAGGCTGTTTTTGGACACCCGCTGGTTATTGCCGAGACCGGTGGTGCCGTTATCGCCAGTTCGGGTGGAAATTTGTGTCAAACGTTGGCCCATAAGTCACTTCGGTTCATTCTGTTGCGTTAACCCCGATTGTGCTTGAGGCACAGCACAGCGTAAACTTTATCCCCAAAGGCCCCCTTAGACTCACGGAAACATCCCACGGAGACTCTCCCATGAACGCACCCACACATGCCGCCCATCTGGCACCCGAAATTGCCCAACGCACCGTCCCCGAGGCTTTGCTAGAGGCCTTGAAGACGCGCTTTGGTGTCAATTGCTCGACGGCGCTTGTGGTGCGCGAACAGCATGGACGTGACGAGTCGGCGTTCACCACCGTACCGCCCCCTGCAGCGGTGGTTTTTGCCGAGTCCACACAAGACGTCTCGGACGCAGTCCGCCTGTGCGCACAATACAAAGTGCCGGTGATTCCATTTGGTGTGGGCTCGTCACTTGAGGGTCACTTGCTGGCTGTTCAAGGCGGCATCAGCATTGACCTGATGCGGATGAACAAAGTGCTGTCCATCAATGCCGAAGACCTTTTAGTCACCGTGCAGCCCGGCGTGACGCGCAAGCAATTGAACGAAGAAATCAAATCCACCGGCCTGTTTTTCCCGATCGATCCGGGCGCAGACGCCACCCTCGGCGGCATGAGCGCAACCCGTGCCAGTGGCACCAACGCGGTGCGTTATGGCACCATGCGCGAGAACGTCCTGGCCCTCGAAGTGGTGACGGCCAGCGGTGAGGTGATTCGCACGGGCACTCGGGCTAAAAAGTCCAGCGCAGGATACGACCTGACCCGCTTGATGATCGGCAGTGAAGGCACGCTGGGCGTGATGACCGAAATCACCGTCAAACTGTATCCGCTGCCTGAAGCCATTTCAGCCGCCATTTGCTCTTTCCCCAGCATCGAGGCGGCGGTGCACACGGTGATTCAAACCATTCAATTGGGCGTGCCGATTGCCCGCGTGGAGTTGATCGACCACAACGCCGTGCGCATGGTCAATGCGTATGCCAAACTGCAACTGCGTGAAGAGCCTTTGTTGTTGATGGAGTTCCATGGCTCCCCCACCGGCGTCAAGGAGCAAGCCGAAACCGTTCAAGAAATTGCCACCGAGTTTGGCGGTAACGCCTTCGAATGGGCTACCACCCCCGAGGAGCGCACCCGTTTATGGACCGCGCGCCACAACGCCTACTTTGCCGCGTTGCAAAGCCGGCCTGGCTGCCGTGCCATCAGCACCGACACGTGCGTCCCGATCAGCAAACTGGCCGACTGCTTGCTCGACTCGATTGCTGAAACCGATGCCAGCGGGATTCCGTACTTTTTGGTTGGACACGTGGGTGACGGCAATTTCCACTTCGGCTATTTGATCGATCCGAACAACCCGCAAGAGTGTGAAACCGCTGAAGCCTTGAATCAGCAACTGGTCAACCGCGCATTGCAGCTGGGGGGCACTTGCACTGGAGAGCATGGCATTGGCTTGCACAAAATGGACTTCCTGCGCACCGAAACCGGCGAAGGTGCGGTTGACATGATGCGTACCATCAAACGGGCGCTCGATCCAGACAACATCATGAATCCAGGCAAGATTTTCAGTTGGTGATTGCGCGCCCCGCGCGCCTGCGCCGGCTCAATCGAGTTTGACGTTGGCGGTCTCAATGACCTTTTTCCACCGGGCACGTTCTGCTACCAGCAGCGTATTCATTTCTGCAGGACTGCCGCCCACAACCTCGCCGCCCAGCGATGCCATTTTTTGCTGAATGTCGGGCAACTTCAAGATCTCGGCCATGGCGGCATTCAACTTATTCACCACGGCCACAGGTGTGCCGGGCGGTGCAACCACCGCAAACCAGGCCGAGGCCACAAAGTCGGGCATGCCCAATTCTTGCGATGAAGGAACATCCGGCGCCATTGGCGTTCTGCTTGGAGAGGCGACGCCCAACAATTTGATTTGCTTGTTTTGATACAGCTTGAGCACAGCAGAAATATTGCCCAAAAACAAATCCACGCGGCCACCCAAAATTTCAGTCAACGCGGGTCCTTCCCCCTTGAAGGGAATGTGCAGCATGTCACCACCCGCCATCGTGGCCAACATTTGCCCTGTTAAATGGGAGGTCGAACCATTGCCCTGGGAGCCGAAGCTGACTTTGCCAGGATTGGCCTTGATGTAAGCGACCAGTTCTTTGGCGGTGTTGGCCGGAAAATCCAGGCGCGCTGCGATGGCGTTGGGCACGCTCGCCAACATGATGACCGGGCTCAATTTGGCGGGATCAAACCGCATGTCTTTATAGAGGTATTGATTGATGGTCATCGGGCCGGGTGGGGTCGCGAGCAATGTATAGCCATCAGGCTCAGACATGGCCACAGCCTGTGCACCGATATTGCCGCCCGCGCCTGGCCGGTTGTCAATCACGACGGGTTGTCCCCATTTTTCGGTGAGTTTTTGCGCCACACTGCGGGCCATCACATCAACGGTACCCCCGGGTGGAAAATTCACAATGATGCGGATGGGCTTTGACGGGAAGTTGGCCACATCTTGCGCCAGGGTGGCAACCGATGACGTCCCTGCGATGAAAAGCCAGAGAAATGAAATCCAAATATTTTTCATGGGAGACTCCGAAAAACAGGTGAGATCAACGCCAAGGTTCGCACAAGACCCCGCGGGTCAGCGACACCTTTGCCCGCAATGTCCATGGCGCAACCATGGCCCACGCTGGACAACAGGACTTGCGCCCCAATGCTGAGTGCGCTGGCGGCATGTGGCGCCAGCAACTTGACAGGAATATGGCCTTGGTCATGAAAAATAGCGACGTACAAATCATGGCTTCGTGCGGCCAAATACACATCGCCGCCTTGCGGGCCCTCCACCGCAAAGCCCAGATCCTGAAGGGCCTTCACTGCAGGCACGGTGTTGGCTTGATCTTCCAAACCAAACAACCCACCTTCGGAACCGTGTGGATTGATACCCATCATGGCCACACGCGGCTTAGCGACGCCCAAACGTTCGCATGCACGGATACCCGCCAATGTCGCACGTTGAATCAACGCAGGGGTCAAGCGGTTCAATGCTGTCTGCACGCTCTCATGCAGCGTCACATGTACGATCCGCAGACCACCGCCCACCAACATCAAGAATACTTGGTCTTCTTCCATGCCGCAAACCTTGGCCACCAAGGAGGGATACCCGCTGAAGGCGATGCCCGCTTGATGTATGGCGGTTTCATGGTGCGGGCAGGCAATCACTGCGCCGACATGTCCCGCCTGGCAAGCCTGTATGGCTGCGGTGGCGCTTGCCACGGCGGATGCACCTGCCGCGGAGGACGCCACTCCCGGCTGAAACTGCGCATCGCTCACCGAGCCCGCCTCTACGAATTGAATCTGCGTAGCCAACTCACTTAACCCTAATGACTGGGCCGTGCGCAGCCACACGAGCCCAGGGCCAAACACCGTCACACTGTTACGGGCCGGCGCAGGCAAGGTCGCGATGGCCTTCAATGCAATCTCAGGACCGATCCCATTGGGGTCGCCCAGCGACAGCGCAATACTTTGCGTTGGCTGACTCATAAGGGAATGGCCAGCAAGGTATCGGTGACCGTGCTGTCGCACACCACCACCCGTTCTGCCAACAAGACCCCATTCGTGAGCGAAGCCTGCGAGGTGTTTTCTGCCCGAATGAACCGGTCTTTGAAATAGCCGGTTGCGAACACATCCGTCTGCCCTGTGGACATGATCCGCGCCACCATGAAAGGCGTATGCGCCAAAGTAGCCTCGCCTTCCTGTCCCAGAATGCAAGGAATTCCCATGAGATGGCGGTACCTTTGACGCTCGTAAATATTGGCCAAGCGCAAGGCGGCTACCCGGTCTTCCAGCATGTCTCGTGAGTCTGCATACACGATGCCTGCGGGTAAGTGGTCTTGCTCGTTTTCTACGTTCGTGATGCGGTAAATCGCATGCGCTGTGAAAAACTGCGGCCATTGCTCCAGCTTATCGCTGTCGATGGCGAAGGCATAAGCCGCGTTGAATGAACACAGTGTCATCAAATCGATCATGGTGGGCTTTCTGAATTTCACATCTTCATATGCTGTCGGTACGCCTTCCAGAAACCCCTCACCGAGGTCTCTGTGGCACGCCCTTCGCTGGAACCTGTGTGATCACCCCCCATTTCCACCACCGCTTCATGGTCTTGTGCGCCTTGAATGCCTCTTTGCACAAAGCCCCCCACAGCGCCGTCCTCCATCGAAATGAACCCCGCAGGGCCAATCAGGTTGGATTGCTTGAGCCGTGTTGTGCGCTGCGCCGGCGTGTCATCGGTGTACCCGATATAAGTCCAGTTCAATTCGGTCCGCGCCACCCCTTGGGGTAACACCTGGCGAACGGCGAGACAATTTTGAATTTGCTGCAATACAAAACCCGGAAATACCGACAAAATTTGCAGCGTGATCCCATCGTCGTACTCTGTAAACCCAGCCAATAAACTGGTGTCTTTCAAGCGATAGCGGTCATTGTCAGCACGCAGCGCTTGGTCTTTGTACGAGCTGTCTTTCACCGTGTGTTCAATCATGGAGTAGCTGACATGGTGCCCACCGGAGGGGTCCACAATCACCCCCCCTTTTTGCGACAAACGATTGAGCTCAAAGGTTGTAAAAAACATGTGCAAGAGGCTTGCGTGGTAGCTGTCTTTCACGTTTTCTATGTACAGCTTCCAGTTGTTCGGCAGGGCCTGTGTAAACCTGCCAATGACCTCAACAGGTTTGTACAAGACGCGTTGAATGCGGGCACAAATTTCGGGGCCCAAGTAGGTTTCAATGTCCGGCACATTTTGAGCAAAGGTGCCAAAAACCAAACCACAATACACGGCCACGCGCAACTTGCGGGGTCCATGTTCTTCTTTGCAAAAAGTCGATGGCATCCCGCCTTGACCTTTGACCCCCCTGAAAAAAGCGACGCCCGTCAAATCACCTTGGCGGCTGTAACTCCATGCGTGATAAACACATTGGAAGTTGGCGTCCTTTCCTGACTTTTCCAAGGCAATCAAGGCGCCTCTGTGCGCGCAGCGATTTTCGAAAGCATAAATATGCTGATCGTTATCGCGCACGACAACGACCGGGGTTTCTCCCACATGCGTAGTTCGGTAGCTGCCTGCGTCTTTCAACTCAGCATCCAGGCACAAAAAATGCCACGTTTCACCGTGAAAAATATGGCTTTGCTCTTGTTTGGCAATGTCGGCATCGCCATAAAGTGAAAATGGTATGCGCGTCAGGGCGCTGCTTTTCCAATGAATTTTTTGCGTTGACATCAACGGATCAATCTAAAGAAACATTGCTGTTTTTAATGACCGTGTTCCATTTTTCGGACTCTTCACGGACGAACTTACTGGTTTGTTCTGGACTCCAGCCTCTTGGCTCTGCACCTTGTTCTGCAAATTTTTGCCGTATTTCCGGATGGGCCAAAGCCTCAGAGACTGACTTGTAAATCGTGGAAATCATGGCCGCTGAAGTTCCCGGAGGCGCCATCAACGAAAAGAATGTGACCGCGTTCATCGTGGGCAACTTTTGCTCGGCAAAGGTGAGGACTTGGGGCAAAGCTTTTGAACGTTGGTCATCTGCCACTGCAAAAATACGCAGCTTTCCAGCCTGGTGAAATTGCATCGACGAGCTGAGGTTATCGAAAAAGATATCCACGGTGCCGGCCATCAAATCGACCAAGGCCGGCGCGGTGCCTTTATAAGGCACATGAATCATTTCTGTGCCCGTCAACTGCATGAACATGCTGGCCGTCAAATGCGAGGTCGAGCCATTGCCTTGGGACGCATAACTGACTTTGCCTGGGTTGGCTTTCAAATAGGCAATCAGTTCGGCCAGGTTTTTAGCCGGAACTTTGGGGCTCACGGCCAGCACATTGGGCACGGTTGCCATCACCGTGATAGCTTGCCAACGGGAGGGGTCAAAGCTGAGTTTTTTGTAGAGGTGATGGTTGATCGCCACAGGACCTGGCGGCGAAGCCAGCACCGTGCTCCCATCGGGTTCTGCCCGGTAAACAAATTCAGCGCCAATGTTCCCGCCTGCACCGGCCTTGTTTTCTACCACCACGCCACCCGGGAATTGCGCGCGCATCTTTTCCGCCAATAAGCGCGGGAGGACATCGGCTGTACCTCCAGCAGGGAAAGGCACAATCAGTTTCAAGGGTTTGGGCGATTGAGCCAGCCCGCTGGTCACCATGCACAGGGTCATTAAAGCCAACAGACCGGTGCGAACTGGACGTTCAAGTGCCGTCATCAAACGATCATTCCATAATTGAGGCATGTGTAAATCTCCTGGTCTTTATTTTGAGTCCGTAGACCCTCTTGCCGTCTGAATAAGGGGCCTTAAGCCCGTAATTTTTCAATCAACCCATTGAGCTCTTCGAGCGATCCAAATTGAATCGCTAATTCACCCATTTCCTCCATCTTCCCATGGCGCTTGACTCGTTTTTTCACGCGCACTTCAACGTCTGCGGTGAGCAAATCGGAAAGTTCTTCTTCGACTCGGCGGACATCACGTGATTTTTCTTTCTTGGGTTTTTGTTGTACCAAGTTGAATTCTGCACTGAGTTTTTTGACCAGGCTTTCGGTTTCCCGAACCGACATTTTTTTGGCCGTGATCTGATTGGCGGCGGTGATCTGTGTGACCCGGTCCAAAGACAGCAAAGCACGCGCATGGCCCATGTCCAAGTCACCGGCCATCAACATGGTCTGAACAGGATCGGCCAAATTCAGTAAGCGCAACAAGTTGCTGGCGGCGCTGCGAGAGCGGCCCACAGCTTGTGCCGCCGTTTCATGCGTGAGTCCAAATTCTTTGATGAGGCGTTGCAATCCCTGCGCTTCTTCAAGCGGGTTCAAGTCTTCGCGCTGCATATTTTCAATCAAGGCCATGGCTGCAGCCGCCTCGTTAGGTACATCGCGCACCAGCACCGGCACGCGGTCCAGACCGGCCAGTTTGGAAGCCCGAAAACGCCGCTCCCCCGCAATGATTTCGTATTTGCCAGCGTTCGGGCCATCGGTCAGCTGTCGGACCAAAATGGGTTGCATGATGCCCTGCGCCTTGATGGACTCGGCCAACTCGTACAAAGCGCCTTCGTCCATTTGTGTCCGCGGCTGGTAGGCACCCGCCACCAGGACATCGAGCGACAAGGTGGTAGAAATGCCATCGTTGGGAGTGCCGCCCGCTTGTGTCGGCGGCTCCACAACTTTAGGGCCGAGCAAAGCTTCTAGACCGCGGCCGAGGCCCTTGGGTTTCTTGGTGACCATGTTCTAGTCTTTCATCAGTTCTTGAAGCAGTGATTGCCCTTGAGGCCAGCCACTGGATTGTTCGGCGAAATACACAGGTGGCGCTTGCGGCGCCATCCATTGTGCGCCCCAGTTTTCGGCCAAGGCTTGAGCCCATACCGGGTCAAATGTACCGACAGGTTTTGGGGCCGTGGGTTCGGCTTTGTCACGCTGAATTTCAGGCCCGGTCATCCATGACTTGAAAGGCAGGCGCTGTCGCTCGATCGGTGACCAACTGGGCAATCGCTCTCGCACATCGGGGGACTCTACATCGAGCGGCGCCATGAGCAAAGCAGCCCGAACGCGATGTGTGAGCCGTGAATTTGCCGCCCAAGCAGACAACTGGATGCAGCCCAAATTGTGAGCCACCATCACGACATGCGTGGCCTCGAGCACAGCCTCTTCGAGTCGGACCAACCAGTCGCCCCGCAAGGGGCGCTGCCACTCATGCTGATCGACAACGCGCCTGCCATGCATTGAAGCCCACACGCAGGGCCAAGGATCAGGAGCGCCGTCCGGCCAACCGGGCAAAATCAAAACAACAGGCGCCATAATTTCACATTGTGGGAATTCGGTCAACCAGTTCGCGGGCAAACTCGACAAAAGCCACGCTGCCTTTGGCAGAGGGGTCAAACACCACGCCGGGCAAACCATAGCTTGGGGCTTCTGCTAAACGCACGTTGCGTGGAATAACGGCATTGAACACCTTGTCGCCAAAATGGGACTTGAGCTGCTCGCTGACCTGTTGTTGCAGGGTCACCCGGGGATCGAACATGACACGCAGCAGGCCGATGATTTTCAGGTCACGGTTTAAATTAGCATGGACTTGTTTGATGGTGTTGACCAGGTCGGTCAGGCCTTCGAGGGCAAAGTATTCGCACTGCATCGGCACGATCACCCCGTGGGCTGAACATAAGCCGTTGAGCGTCAACATGGACAATGAAGGCGGACAATCTATCAGCACAAAATCGTAATCCCCTTGAACGGGGATCAAAGCTTCTTTAAGTCGCTGATCACGGCGCTCAAGCTCCACCAGTTCGACTTCGGCACCGGCCAACTCGCGGTTCGCACCCAACACGTGGTAACCAGATTTTTCAGCATACACCGCCGCTTCTTGGATGCTCGCTGACTCGAGCAGCACGTCGTACACCGAGAGCGCCAACTGACGCTTGTCCACACCTGAACCCATGGTGGCGTTGCCTTGCGGGTCGAGGTCCACCAAGAGCACCCGCTGCCCCACCTTGGCCAAACCAGCGGCTAAGTTGACGCTTGTGGTGGTTTTGCCGACGCCGCCTTTTTGGTTGGCAATGCAGAAAATTTTGGCCATGGCGAAGCGTTCGGTTTATTTAGACAAGGCCAGCTTAACGCCAAAGCCAATCAAAAAGACACCCGCCAGCTTTTCAAGCCAGCGACCGATTTGAGGATTCGCGCGCATGCGCTCGGCCAAATGATGGGTCAACAAGGTCATCCCCAGACCGTAGATGAATGTCAAGGCCGCAATGGTGGCCGCCATGACCCCAAAACTCAGCAAGCCCTGATGGTGCTCGGGGTCTACAAACAAAGGGAAAAAAGCCATGTAAAAAACAATCGCTTTGGGGTTGAGCAAGGTGATGGCCACGGCCTGCTGAAAATAGTGCCTTGGCCGGATATTCAGAACCGGCGCATCGCCGGGCTTGGCTGTTAGCATCTTCCAACCCAACCAAGCCAGATACACAGCACCCACCCATTGCACCGCGGCAAAAGCGGCAGGGTAAGTCGCCAAGACGGTCGCCACACCGGCGACCGCCAACCACATCAAAACCTGATCGCCCGCAATCACACCCAAGGTTGCACCCAAGCCGCCAGACGGCCCCCCCTTGCTCGTGGACGTGATGAGTGCCAAATTACCTGGCCCAGGAATGGCCAAGAACAAGACAATCGCTGCAACAAACGCACCGTAATCCGAAATACCGAAAAACATGAACACTCTTTCTGGTGAATGTAGCGAGTGTAAGTGATGGGGTCATACACTCATTCAGATGCGGCCGCATGACGCATCCAAACCATACAGCGATCAGCATCGAGTCCCGGTACAGTCAAAGGTTCCACGTGAAACACTTGCACTTGCGCTGGCAAGTCGGCGATTTCATCATCTGGCCGTTTGCCTTTCATTGCCATCCAAACGCCTTGCGGCGAGAGCGCATTCTGTGACCACTGGGCAAAGTCCCTCAAGGAGGCAAAAGCACGGGAGCAGATCACGTCATACCCCTCCTGAACAGATTCAACCCGGGCATGCAGGCCGCGCAAGTTCGGAAGACGCAAAGACGCCGCCACCTGTTGAATGAAGGCGGCTTTTTTCCCCACGGTGTCAACGCATGTCACCTGCACTTCGGGTCTGCAAATGGCCAGCACCACGCCAGGCAAGCCCCCCCCCGAGCCGACGTCCAGCAAACGCGTCGATCGGCCTTGGGTGTGTCGCATCAACGGGGACAGTGCAGACAAACTGTCGAGTAAATGGTGAGTCAACATGTGCTGCGGGTCTCGCACAGCCGTGAGGTTGTACACCCGGGTCCACCTCTGAATCAATGACATGTAAGCCAGTAATTGCTGTTGGGCCGACTCACCCAGCTCGAGACCCAGCGCCACCACACCCTGTCGCAAGGGGTCGGCCAACGCGTCTTGGCTGGGCGCGCGCAAAACACTCATGCCGACGCATCCTGAACGGCGTCCGGCGCCAACTTGAAACCCTTCACGCCACCTTTTTTCAAATGGATCAACAAGAGTGAAATGGTCGCAGGCGTCATCCCCGAGATTCGTGATGCAAGGCCCAAAGTTTCGGGCCGGTGTTTGCTGAGCTTTTGACGGGCCTCTATCGACAAGGCCGAGACCTGCATATAGTCCAAGTCTGCCGGCAATCTCATCTGCTCATAGTGCGCCGATCGCTCAACCTCTTCGCGCTGACGACCGATATACCCCGAATACTTGGCCGCAATCTCGACCTGCTCGGCCACCGCCTCCAAAGCATCGCCCAGCGTTTCACGTGAAACACCGGGGCTGGCGAAAGCGCCGCCACCCAGTGACATCAACCCGTTCAGACTGACGCCCGGTCGTCTCAACAAATCAAACAGGTTGTATTCATGGTCAATGGCTTTGCCAAGAACCCTCTCGGCTTCAGCATCAGGCAGGTTGCGGGGGTTGACCCAGGTAGACTTGAGGCGCTCTGTTTCACGTGAAACAGCCTCTAGTTTTCGACTGAAAGCGGCCCACCGCACATCATCAACCAAGCCCATCTGACGGCCCGCCTCCGTCAAGCGGGCGTCGGCATTGTCTTCGCGCAGTTGCAGCCGGTATTCGGCGCGGCTGGTGAACATGCGGTAGGGTTCGGTGACGCCCTTGGAGATCAAGTCGTCCACCAACACGCCCAAGTAGGCCTGGTCTCGTGCAGGCAACCAAGGGGTGGCGCCGCGGCACTGCAAGGCCGCGTTCACGCCGGCAAACAAGCCTTGGGCCGCAGCCTCCTCATACCCCGTGGTCCCGTTGATTTGACCTGCAAAAAACAAGCCTTGGATCTGGCGTGTTTCAAAGCTGCTCTTCAAGGCGCGGGGGTCAAAAAAGTCATATTCAATGGCATAGCCAGGTCTCAGGATGTGGACATTTTCCAAGCCCTTCATCGATCGCACCAGATCGTATTGAATATCAAACGGCAAACTGGTTGAAATGCCATTCGGGTAATACTCGTGGGTGCTCAAGCCCTCGGGTTCCAGAAAAATTTGGTGACTGTCTTTGTCTGCGAAGCGGTTGATCTTGTCTTCCACGCTGGGGCAATACCGCGGGCCCACGCCCTCGATCTTGCCAGTGAACATAGGGCTGCGGTCAAAGCCCGAGCGGATGATCTCGTGTGTGCGCTCATTGGTATGGGTAATCCAGCAAGGCATGTGCGCCGGGTGCATGCTGGCCTTGCCCATGAAACTGAAAACGGGCACGCCCCCCTCAGGGTTCATGCCGCCAGGCACACCATCGCCAGGCTGTTCAGCGCATTGGCTGAAGTCAATGCTGCGGCCGTCCAAGCGTGGCGGCGTCCCGGTTTTCAAACGCCCCTGCGGCAACTTCAACTCTTTCAAACGGGCAGACAAACTGACCGCCGGAGGATCGCCTGCGCGCCCAGCGGCATAGTTTTGCAGGCCGACGTGAATCTTGCCATCCAGAAACGTACCGGCTGTTAACACCACGGTTCGCGAACGGAATCGAATACCCACTTGGGTCACGGCGCCCACCACCCGATCGCCCTCCACCATCAGATCATCAACCGCCTGCTGGAACAGCCACAAGTTGGGTTGATTTTCGAGCATGCGGCGAACGGCGGCCTTATACAAAATGCGATCGGCTTGCGCGCGCGTGGCACGCACCGCAGGACCTTTGGAGCTGTTCAAAATCCGGAACTGGATGCCCGCCTCGTCTGTGGCCAAAGCCATTGCACCGCCTAAGGCGTCAACCTCCTTGACCAAGTGGCCCTTGCCGATGCCGCCGATTGAAGGGTTGCAGCTCATCTGGCCCAGGGTTTCTATGTTGTGCGACAAAAGCAAGGTCTTGCAGCCCATGCGAGCAGAGGCCAAAGCCGCTTCGGTACCCGCGTGGCCACCACCGACCACGATCACGTCGAATTCTTGAGGGTAAAGCATGAAATATCTGCCAAAGAGGGACGAAATATAACGCCAACAGGTTTCAGAAAGAACTCAGAACCCACAGCGCCTTGTGCGGGAAACACTTGGTGCTGCTTATTTTACAGGCAGCACCGAAAACTTGTCTCCTCCTTCGCGCCCATGCAATCGACGCATAAGTTCAAGCGCAATCCGCCTTGGACACCCACTTAACAAACTTCTAAGCTCCTCAAAGACAGTCTTTGTCAGTTTCAAGAAAGGGAACAAAATGTCCGCCAACACATCACACGCCATTCCGTCGTATTTGAACGCTGCCCAGCTCGGGCCGTGGGGCGATTATTTAAAACAAGTCGACCGCGTCACGCCCTATTTAGGCTCACTTTCACGCTGGGTAGAAACGCTCAAGCGCCCCAAAAGGGCACTGATTGTGGATGTGCCCATTGAGTTAGACAACGGGACAATGGCGCACTTTGAAGGCTACCGTGTTCAGCACAATACCAGTCGCGGCCCCGGTAAAGGGGGGGTGCGCTTCCACCCGAACGTCACCCTGTCAGAGGTCATGGCCTTGTCGGCATGGATGTCCGTGAAAAACGCAGCCGTCAACCTCCCCTTTGGCGGCGCAAAAGGGGGCATCCGAGTCGACCCCAAGACTTTGTCGCGTAGTGAGCTGGAGAGACTGACTCGCCGCTATACAAGTGAAATCGGCGTGATCATTGGCCCCACCAAAGACATCCCGGCACCCGATGTGAACACCAACGAACAAATCATGGCCTGGATGATGGACACCTACTCCATGAACGAAGGCACAACCTCCTCAGGTGTTGTCACAGGAAAACCTCTCGCATTGGGGGGCTCCCTGGGTCGGCGTGAAGCAACAGGGCGCGGCGTGTTTACTGTCGGCTGCGAGGCGGCCAAGCGCATGGGCCTGCCCATAAAGGGCGCGCGAATCGCGGTACAGGGTTTTGGTAACGTAGGCGGTATTGCCGCCCTATTGTTTGTCAAGGCCGGTGGGCGACTTGTCGCCGTTCAAGATCATGCCGCCAGTCTGTACAACGGTGCGGGCATCGACGCCTCGGCCTTATGGGACCACGTGCAATTGCAAGGCAGCATCATGGGCTATGCCGATGCAGAAACCGTTACAGCAGACGCTTTTTGGGACACCCCTTGCGACGTGATGATACCGGCCGCGATGGAGCAACAAATTACGCCAGACAACGCGCATCGCATCCAGGCACGGCTGGTGATTGAAGGCGCCAACGGCCCCACCACGCCAGAGGCTGACGACATTCTGCGTGACCGCAACATTCTGGTTGTGCCCGATGTCATTGCGAACGCGGGTGGTGTGACCGTGAGCTACTTTGAATGGGTGCAAGACTTCTCCAGTTTTTTCTGGAGTGAGGACGATATCAATGCAAGATTGGTGCGGCTCATGACTGACGCCTTTGAAGCGGTCTGGCAAGTGGCACAAGAACTCAAGGTCAGTTTACGCACCGCGACATTTATTATTGCCTGCAAGCGCATCTTGCATGCGCGCGAGTTGCGCGGACTGTATCCGTAAAAAGCCAGCTTTCGGGCAAGGCCATTGCTCAGGTTAGCATCGATCTATGACATTTTCTTGCCGAAGTGGTTGCGGTGCCTGTTGTACCGCGCCATCCATAAGCTCACCCATCCCTGGGATGCCCTTAGGCAAACCCGCGGGGGTGCGCTGCCTCCAGTTGGCGGATGACTTGCGGTGCATGATCTTTGGTCAAGACACAAGGCCGCTGGTATGTGCACAACTGCAAGCATCACCAGACATGTGCGGCGCACAAGATGATGGCGGTCATTACGCGCGGGTGTACCTTGCGCGACTGGAAAAGCTGACTGCGCCAGATTAAGCTTCACAAAGAGCACATGTTTCTCACATGTGACATCATCTAAAGGGGCTCCTCCATGCACTTGACTATTCCCAGTGTCAAAGACCGCGTTCATGCCGATGAATGGCAATTGCGTTGCGATTTGGCAGCATGCTATCGATTGGTTGCCCTTTACGGCTGGAGTGACTTGGTGTTCACCCACATCAGCGCCAAATTACCGCACAGTGTGGCCGGTCAGGCGCATCAGTTCTTGATCAACCCTTATGGCTTGATGTTCGACGAAATCACGGCCTCTAGCTTGGTCAAAGTGGACATGCAGTGCAACAAATTGGATGACAACCCTTTTCCCGTCAACCCGGCTGGTTTTGTGATCCACAGTGCGGTCCATGAGGCACGCGAAGACGCTGGCTGCGTGCTGCACACCCACACCCGTGCTGGCGTGGCGGTAAGTGCCCAGCAGCACGGCGTGCTCCCTATCAGTCAACAAAGCACCTTTGTGTTGGCCTCACTGGCCTACCATGCCTATGAGGGTGTCGCCATTCGCGACGAAGAAAAAGCACGTCTGCAAGCCGACCTGGGCCATGCCAACTATTTGATGCTGCGCAACCACGGCTTGCTCACCTTAGGAAAGACCATTGCCGATGCCTTTTTGTCCATGTACACATTCGAAAACGCGTGTCGCATCCAGGTTGATGCCTTGGCAGGCAACATGACCGCGAATGGGCTCACAAACGTAGATCCTGACATTTTGAGCGGCGTGGCACACGCCATGAAAGTTCAAACCGATGGACTCGGAGGGACGTTCGTTTGGCCCGCCTTGTTGCGCAAACTTGAACGCGAACACAGCGACCACGCAAGCTGAACGTCAAAGGCTGATGTCTGCATGCGTTTCTAATTACTGCAGACGCATTGAGGCGCCATTCAAGCATGAACCAAGCCTTTATGGATACACGAAAACACAACAACCGCGAACTTGAACGCATCATCATCGGCCGCGCTACACAAGATGGTGCAGGCGTGAAGCTTACACGCGTCTTAACGCAAAACCTCCAACAAAGGCTCGATCCTTTCTTGATGTTAGACAATTTTGCGAGCGACGATCCGAATGATTACGGCGGCGGTTTCCCCGACCACCCCCACCGAGGGTTTGAAACCGTCACCTACATGATTGCAGGGCGAATGCGTCATAAAGACAGTGCCGGCCATGAAGGCTTGCTTCAAAACGGTGGCGTGCAATGGATGACCGCTGGCAAAGGCGTGATTCACAGTGAAATGCCCGAACAGGAAGAGGGTGTGATGGAAGGTTTCCAGTTGTGGTTGAACTTGCCAGCGCATCAAAAAATGTGCACCCCTTGGTACCGCGATATTCAAAGCCATGAAATTCCAGAATTCACAACAGCACAAGGTGTTTTGGTGCGTGTGATTTCGGGCGAAAGCCACGGCACAAGCGGCGCAATGAACCGCTCAGCAACGCTTTATCCGACACAAGCGCTCTTCCTGGACATTCATTTCAATCAAGACGGTATTTTTGAGCAGGCGCTTAAGGCTGAGCACAATGCATTTCTTTACACCTACCGCGGCGCAACCGAGGTGATAGGTCGTGAAGGGGAGGGAAACAATGTGGCACTTCATCGCATGGGGATTTTGCAAAATAAAGGTGACCAGGTTCAGCTGCGTGCCAAATCGGGCACGCGTGTTCTATTGATTGCTGGGCAAGCCTTGAATGAGCCTATTGCGCAACATGGCCCCTTTGTGATGAATACACGTTTAGAACTGATACAAGCTGTTGAAGATTATCAAAATGGCCTTTTCACACACTGAACTTTACAAAGGCATACACAACAGATGAAAACCAGATACATCAGTTGCTGATACTTGTCACCGCCTTGAAACTCAATTCAGTTTTTTGCACATGAAAAGGAACATCATGAAACGCCATCACATTCTGATTTCTACCAGTCTTTTGCTAGGTTTGAGTGCTTTTGCACAAAGTCCGCCTGTCGCCGAGTCCCAAGTACCGGCGGCTGGAATTACTCATATGCACAACCCAGGCATGATGCAAAAGATGCGTGACATGAAAGGTCATCGTCATACCCAACACTTGGAAGCGCTAAAAACCGCTTTAAAAATCCTACCCGAACAAAACACCAATTGGGCTGCATTTGCCAGCAGCATGAAACCAACAGGGCCACGCCAAGACAAGCGTTTTTTAGAAGACATAGACAAACTGACCACACCTGAACGCATCGACAAAATGATGGCCTTCAAAGCACAACGTGATACAGAATTAAACAAACGCACAGAGGCCACTAAAACTTTTTATGCCGTTTTATCAGAGGATCAGAAAAAAATATTTGACCAGCATACGGCCAAGTTCATGAGCAAGATGGCACACAAACAACCCGGTAGTCATGAGAACATGATGCCGCACAATTAATTTTCAAATGCATCAAAAGGGCAGTTGACCATTGCTCATTTGGCTTAGGAATCAGAAACCGGAAAATTTAAATTTTTTTGTATAAGCTTGTGGATAAATAAACTTGAAAAAACAAGTTATCCACAACTTTCTTTAAAAATGAAAAGTTGTTCATTTTGCGGGTACGACGCGAAGCACTCTCTTGCACAAGAATCAAAACCAGTTAAGTACTTGAAAAATAAGAGAGTATTGCCCTTGTCCACAGGAAAGTGCATTCCTTATCTACTACTACTATCTTTATTTAAAAGAATAAGAGATAGAGAAGGGACAACAGGCACTGGTAAAATTGGGCATCTTTAAAGTCTATTGGATACATGTTGTCAGCTTCCGATTCAAGCACATCTGTTAGTTATGAAATCAAGAGCGCTGACTTGGCATTGGTTGCTTTGTTTCTGAAAACGTCCAATATCGACACATTGGTATGCGATTTAAAAAAACAACTCGCAGATACGCCTGATTTTTTTGACCAAGAACCCGTTGTGATTGATCTGAGTGGATTGTCAGAACATGAAAAAAATCAGCCCATTGACTTTGACCGACTTTTAGCTCTTTTACGTTCCCATCAAATGCATCCTATTGCCTTGCGTTCTGGCACAACAGACCATATGCAAGCTGGAAAAATTGCCGGCTTGATCGATGCCACATACGCACGTATTTTGAAAACAACTGTTGCTGCAGCATCACCCCAGGCAACTGCTGCAGTACCCACTTCCGTTAAGGCTCAAGAAATACAAACAGGTTCTATGGGTGCATTGGTTGTTGATAAACCGCTTCGATCGGGTCAGCAAGTGTATGCAAAAGGCCGTGATTTGGTGTTACTGGCCATGGTCAATCCAGGCGCTGAGGTCATTGCCGATGGCAATATCCATGTGTATGCAGCGCTTCGTGGAAAAGCCATTGCAGGCGCTAAAGGCAACAGTGAAGCCATGATCTTTGCTCAAGCCATGGAGCCTGAATTACTCTCCATTGCAGGCGTCTACAGGACCAGTGAAAATGCATTACCGACCGATATCTGGGGGAAAGCAGCGCACGTTCGCTTGAAGCCTAGCCCAGAAGGTGAAAAATTGGTGATAAAAGCGTTGAAGGCTTGAATTTCAAATAATTTTCATTCGAACTTTTAATTTCACAGAAAGACTTATCACCCATGGCAAAAATAGTTGTTGTGACTTCCGGTAAGGGAGGTGTGGGTAAAACCACCACCAGCGCCAGTTTCGCTACAGGCTTGGCCCTTCGGGGGTTTAAAACCGTTGTGATTGATTTTGATGTGGGTCTGCGCAATCTGGACCTGATCATGGGCTGTGAACGCCGTGTGGTGTATGACTTTATCAATGTGATTCAAGGTGAAGCCAACCTGAACCAAGCGCTGATCAAAGATAAGCAATGTGAAAATCTTTTTGTGCTGGCCGCATCACAGACAAGGGACAAAGACGCCTTGAGCCAGGATGGCGTCCAGAAGGTTTTGAACGACTTAGCAGGGATGGGCTTCGACTACATCGTTTGCGACTCTCCTGCGGGCATTGAGACGGGCGCATTGATGGCTATGCACTTTGCAGATGAAGCATTGATCGTGACCAACCCGGAAGTCTCGTCGGTACGCGACTCGGACCGTATTTTGGGCATGTTGGGCAGTAAAACGAAGCGGGCTATTGACGGATCTGACCCCATCAAGGAGCATTTGTTGATTACCCGTTACAACCCCAACCGGGTGGAAGACGGCCAGATGCTGTCGCTGCAAGATATTCAGGATATCTTGCGAGTCCCCTTGATCGGGGTGATTCCTGAAAGTGAAAACGTCTTGCAAGCTTCCAACCAAGGCACACCCGCGATTCACATGACTGGTGCGGATGTGTCTGAAGCTTACAAAGATGTGATTGACAGATTTTTGGGAGAAGACAAACCACTTCGTTTTATTGAAGTGGAAAAAACGGGCTTTTTCAAGCGTCTTTTTGGAGGCAAATAAACCATGTCCTTCCTCTCATTCTTTCTTGGGGAAAAGAAAAAAACGGCCAGCGTGGCCAAAGAACGCTTGCAAATCATCCTTGCACACGAGCGCACTGGTCGAAACCCAGCAGAACCCGATTATTTACCCGACCTCCAACGCGAGTTGGTCGCTGTCATCAGCAAATACATCAAGATCAATCCTAATGACATCAAGGTGAACTTGGAACGGCAAGACAACCTTGAAGTGTTGGAAGTCAAAATTGAATTGCCGGATTCGCGTTAAACGAACGCATGCGCCGTTTCGGCAGATACAAGCGACTGGGCCATTCACTTGTATCAAGCAGTCTGTAAACACCGAGTAGCGATGGCTGACAGGCTTTACACAAGCTTTAGGTAAACGCTCAGGAACTCGCGCATGAGAAGTTTGCTGCATCATCAATGCTGCCACTTCCTTTGTATTTAGCGACTTTAGGATAAGCACACAAAGGTCGGGTCCGCGCCGTGATGGTCGCGCTTTCCAGTCGGGTGCCAATCAGAGAGGCGGGGGCGATGCCCTGCGTCACCCAGCGATCAAGCGCACGAACGACATCGTGATCCGCATCGGCAGAGGCCGCGGCACCTGTACTGCCACCTATCTTTGCCACACCAGGGCCACCAGAACAATGTCCGATTCCCGGCATCATGAACATCTTGAGGAAAGAGTCAGTGACCGGTTGTCCAACGGAGGAGACAACCCGTTGGTAATAATCAAGGCTGCTCGAGGGTGAGATTTGTTGATCCGCCCAGCCGTGATAAATGATCAGTTTGCCGCCCCGAGTTTGAAAAGGTGTGAGATTGGCCGTTGCGTTGTACACAGACGAAAGGGGTTCTCCAGCCACCAGGGTGTTCAATGCACGGTCTGTATCAGTGTCGAAATTGAAGGTGCTGTTGTTGAACGTTGGGGTCTGAAATGCGGAATAACGGAAGAAATCCCAACCACTGCCACCAGGCGTCGCGCCTGTATACAGCGATGTCCAACCCAGCTCGCTTCCGCGTGTGTAGGGCGGAAAAATTGTCGTGCCGTTGGCATATTTAGCGCCGCCGTAAATCTGCTTGGCTGCTGCAACCTGAACTGAGGTAAGGCAAGTTGCAGAATCTGCGCCTGTGCATTGAAGAACTGCGGGGTCGTAGGTGCACTTGCGTGGATCATCGATGACGCCATCGGTCACGCCATCGAGCGCATCGCACGCGGCAATAACGGCATTGTTGAGCAAGGTCATTTTGGGCGCGGTGATGGCTGTGGGGTCCTTCAACGCTGGCATGCTGTTCCAAAGCTCAGCAACCATCAGGTTGGCCCATTGCCAAGCCGGTGCCCCGGCAACAATACCGTCATAGTCATCAGCATAACGAGAGGCCTCCATCAAGGCGTGGTGCCCGCCTTGTGAGCAGCCAACAAAGTATGATTTCGACGCCGCCTTACTGTAGAAACTTTGTGTCACTGATTTTCCGGCCACCGTGGCGACATGCAAGCCGCGGTAAGCAAAGTCAATCATTTTTTCTGGGTGGCCCAGCGCCCAGGTTTGTTCTGCTGCGCCATTGGGACGCGTCGTGTCGGTCACGTGTCCGTTGTCTGTTGCCATGGTGGCATAACCGTCCATCAGCGCGACAAGCATGGCCGCTGTGGCGATAGAGCCCGCTGACGATCCTGAGCCGACACCCTGGAATTTTCCATTCCACGTGCTCAGTGGCGGCATCCAAACCTCGAAACCAACGGTTGAATCACTTGTTGGCGTTGCCAGTCCAACAACACGGCAAAACGGAACCGTGACTTTCGTGGTGCCAATGGTTGTCTCTTGATCGGTATAGGTGGCCGCAGTGATCGTTGTGGCTGTTGGGAGCGTCGCTTTCAGCAGGGCAGCGCACTGTTCTGACTCGATACGGGCAGAGCTAAGGGACGGTTTGACCTCGTCACCACCGCATCCCGTTATCGCCGCTAAAAGCAGCCCTGAAAAAGACAAATAAGTTACGACACGATTGATACTTTTCACGAAACGGTCTCCTAATGTTAATTTTATTAAATTTGAAAATTCATCTTGCATCCAAAATAACGTGAAATGTTCTAGTAAAAACCCTTGAAGTCATGGGCCGACGCAATGGAGCCACGTCATTATTGGCAGAATGAGAAAAGTCAAAATCGGCGGGCAATCCTTCCGACTTCCTGGCCAGAAGACGTCAGCTTGCCACGCAGCATGCGTTCAGTCTGTCGTGGTCGAAAGCCTGCATGGGGCTGGTGGCTCATTGGGCGTCAACAAAATGTTGGCGTCTTCGGGCAAGGCGAAGATGTTTGGGACGACAGAAGTAGCAAATCGGCGTCGCCTATAACCTTGAAGGATATGTAACGTTTTTGACTAAGGAACCCGGCTGTACCTGTCACGGCGAAAAAAATAGGCATTCAACTCGAAAGATGAAGCGCGGCAATTCATCACATTAAAAAGGCGCTGAATTTCTGCAAACCCGTTGAGGGGTTTGCAGAAAGCGTTGCCGCAGATCAAGGGTTGAATTTCGCCATCAAGGCGGACCACTGCATGCGAGCCGCCTTCACGTTGCGCTCTTTCACGTGTCCAAAACCTTTGATCTGTTCAGGCAAGCGCGCCAGCTCGAGTGCCAAGGCATGGTTCTCGGCGCTCAATTGGCCGAGCACAATGGACAGGCTGTTTTTGTATTCCTCTATCAAAGCGCGTTCCATTTGTCGCTCGTGTGTCCGTCCAAAAACATCCAGGGCCGTACCGCGCAAAAACTTCAGTGTCGACAGCACTTTGAAGCCGGTCAGCATGAAAGGTCCGAATTTTTGCTTGATGAGTTCGCCTTTTTCATTGGTCTTGGATGTCAAGGGCGGCGCCAGATGGTAATTCAAGGTGAAGTTGCCTTCGAACATGCCATTGACGCGCGACAAAAAGGCCGTATCTGTGTGCAGTCGTGCGACCTCGTATTCATCTTTGTAAGCCATTAACTTGAACAGATAACGGGCCACACTTTCAGTCAAAGAGGTCTTTCCCAAAGTGGATTCAACTTTTTGCACGTGCATTAAAAAAGCAAGATAGTTTTGCGCATAAGCGGCATTTTGGTAATCGGTCAAAAAGGCCACGCGGCGCTCAATCAGGGTGTCAAGCGACTCGCGTTTTTTAAACTCAATCACCTGTGAGGGTGCCAGGATGCGTTGAACAGCCGCCGCATCGTGGGCCGCGTGACGACCCCATTCAAACGCGTCCTGGTTATTTTGTACTTGAACATCATTGAGCGCCATGGCGCGCAAGATGCTTTCACGGGTCAAGGGAATCCATCCTTTTTGCCACGCATAGCCCAAAATCATCGGGTTCACATAGATGGTGTCACCCATCAATTGATTGGCCATCGCATCGGCATCAAATGCACCCACCAAGGCCACGCCGACCGTTTGGCTGATTTCTGCCAAACATTGTTCAGCCGGGTTGTCCCAGTTGCCGTTTTTGACAAAGGCAGCGGTAGGCGAACCATGTGAATTCAGGGCAACGTGCGTGCGGCCCTCACGCATACGCAAAGCGGTTTCTTTGCTGGCGGTGACGATGGGATCGCAACCAATGATCAAATCAGCGGCAGCCATGCTCACGCGCGTGGTCCGAATATCGTCTTGCGTGTTGGCTATCAGCACATGACTCCAGGTGGCCCCTCCTTTTTGCGCCAACCCTGCGGCATCTTGCGTGATGATGCCTTTGCCATCGATGTGTCCTGCCATGCCCAGCAACTGACCGATGGTGATCACACCGGTGCCGCCAACACCCGCGACCACCACGCCATAGGCCTGGGAAATCAGGGGTAACGTGGGTTCAGGCAATACGCCTAAGCCAGCAGGCGTGACGGTTTTCGTTTTGGATTTCTTTTTCAGCTGTCCACCTTCAACCGTCACAAAACTGGGGCAAAAGCCTTTGAGGCAACTGGTGTCTTTGTTGCAGGTGCTTTGGTTGACAGTGCGTTTGCGGCCAAACTCGGTTTCAAGGGGCTCGACGGACAAGCAGTTGGATTGCACGCCACAGTCGCCACAGCCCTCACAGACCAGCTCATTGATCACCACGCGAACGGCAGGGTCCACCATGGTGCCGCGTTTGCGGCGGCGGCGCTTTTCCGTGGCGCACGTTTGGTCGTAAATGATGACGGTGCAACCTTTGATCTCACGCATTTCGCGTTGAATGCGGTCGAGCTCATCGCGGTGATGCACCGTGACGCCCTCGGCCAAAGCAACGCCGTCGTATTTTTCAGGCTCATCCGTGACGACATCGATGCGAACAGCGCCCTCAGCGCGCATGCTTTGGGCAATTTGCACCACGCTGTGGCCTTCAGGGCGTTCGCCAATTTGCTGACCTCCCGTCATGGCGACAGCGTCGTTGTAAAGAATTTTGTACGTCACGTTGACACCGGCAGCGATGCTTTGCCGAATGGCCAGCATGCCACTGTGGAAGTAGGTGCCATCGCCCACGTTGGCAAACATGTGTTGATCGTGGCTGAAGGGCTGTTGTCCTACCCAAGGCACGCCCTCTCCGCCCATCTGCGTGAAGCCCACCGTGCTGCGGTCCATCCACACACTCATAAAGTGGCAACCGATGCCCGCCATCGCGCGCGAACCCTCGGGGACGCGCGTGGAGGTGTTGTGTGGACAGCCAGAGCAAAACCAAGGTGTGCGCTCACCGATGGTGTTGATGTTTAAAGCGTGCAGTGATTTTTCTTTGGCGTCAATGATGGCCAATTGCGCATCTATACGTGCCGTGATGTCGGCATCCAACCCCAGCTTCTTCAATCGTTTGGCCAAAGCTTTGGCAATCAAGGCCGGCGTTAAATCCGCATTGGCCCGCAACAAGGTATGGCTGTGGGGGT